>ERZ1026772.458-NODE-458-length-30028-cov-46.362660_pt1 | contig 30028 bp, 30 predicted proteins | sample MGYA00380124_ERZ1026772 | MGnify/ENA primary metagenome ERZ1026772 (study PRJEB33269, sample SAMEA4719760) | human gut metagenome | biome: human-associated habitat; feature: organic feature; material: feces | place: Cameroon | collected 2013-10 ...
CTACAATACTTCGCCCCTCAGCAGTAGGCTTAACGAACAAAGGGCTATCATATCCAGTCAACGCATCTTTAATATCAATACAAGTATCTCGTGCTGCAACAGCTTCATCTCTTGCTTCAAGAGTTTTAGTGGTATTGGCAGCTACTTCGGTAGACAGCTCTTCTACGATAGTCTGCGACTCCTCAACAGCAGTCTTTGCTTCGGCGACAGCAGTCTCACTTAACTTTGCCGCATTAGCACTATTCTCAGCAGCAGTAGCGTGAGACTCTGCATTTATTTCAGCCTGCTGAGCTTCATTAGCTGCTTCCTGAGCTAAATCATTGTAAGACTTAGCCGATGCCGCATACCCAGAAGCGGAGTCCTTATAAGCACTTGCGGCATTAGCATACGAGCTTGCAGACTCAGCATACTCTCTCGCATCAGCAGAACTCTTATCAGCCTTAGCAGAATACTCCTCAGCCGCCAGAGCTGCTGCCTTGGCTGACTCCTCGCTAACAGAAGCGGCGGATGCAGATGCACTAGCAGACTCACTTGAGGTCTGTGCAGTCTCGGCATACCCCTTTGCAGCGTTCGAATACCTACTAGCATCATCAGCATATTCTTTAGCCTTATTGGCAGCAACTGTTGCCGCTTCCACAACACCAGCAATATCAGCCTCAGCACTTTCAGCACGGTCAGCCGCCGCTTCAGCTCTTTCGGCATATTCCTTGGCATTGTCAACGTGAGCTAACACTTTTTCAAGTGCACTCACAGACTCTTCATAAGGCGGAATAGGAGCAACATCTCCCTCAATAGCCTCTTTAATCTCAAGCTCAAATATATTAGACTTAAAGACTATTGTGTATTCCTCGCCTTCGACAGAATACCCCAGCAACTGGCAGGAAACATACCCAATTTCTCTAAGAATACTTCCAGTTATTGTGACAGCTTCATCTTGGACAGGCAACTCATATACCTTCCCATCAGAATACAATATCTGCAACTTATACAAGTCACAGCCTTTCACAACTAAACCGCTGAACGTAATCTTACGGGAATTGGTTTCTCCCTGATACCCGAGCAAGGACGTATCAGCTCTTACAGTATAATCCCTTGTTAATGTTATGTGCATTTTAATACCTCCTACTCGTAATACTGAAATAGCCAGTCAATGCGATACCCCAATCACATTGACTGGCTTATCAGTCAAACTACATATTCAGGCTTAGCCTGCTCCGCCAGCCTTAAAGGTTGCAACGCCAGTATCAGCGTCGATTGTTGCAGTGCCCTCAATGGAGTCACTCGCAAAGCCGAAAGAACCTTCAATCTTTCTCTTGTCGCCAGCCTCATTAGTGATACTGGATACAGAAACCGTAACATCGGTCTTGTAAGCCTTATTGGCATTCCACGTGTCAACCTCGAGGTGGTCGAAGTGAGCATCCGCACCAGTAGCACGGTCACGCCAAACCTTTTCCAAAGCCAGGCACACAGGGTCTTCCTTCAGGAACAGACCGCTGAACGCCTGAGTAGGCGAGTAAGACTTGATTTCCGTAGGCTGAACCTTCTGTGTAACATCAGGAACAGTTTCAGTCTCAACGCCAGTATCGATGGTATCCGCTTCCTGTCTCAGAAACGCCATGTGAAACGCCTTGGTTTCAGGAGCTTCCTGACTCGTAGGAACATTGAGGAAGAATAGAGTCTCCTCAGCACCAAACGAACTTTGGCGATATTTGTTAAGCTCATCTGCCATTTTAGATTACCTTCCTTTCATAAGTTAATGTAAAGATACCCCTATAATCTTTTATGCCCCCAGCATACGCCACATCGAGCTTAGCACCCGAAACCAACGATACCCAGTCCACAAAGAATGTGTTGGAGTTAATCTCCTTATAAATACTTTTGATGTACTTATATAAATCGTCTACCTCTGAGATACAGTCCAAGTCAGTCTCACTAGAACTCGTTTTCATTCTCCTAAGCACGATAGCCAAATCGACTGTACCACTCATATAAGTGCCAGTCACATCAGGTCTCTCATACGGAATTGAGTCTCCAGTGGTTGTAACACAGATACTATCCCTACTAGTAGACAACTCATCAAAGGCGAGCTTGTACTTGCCCTTGAACTTGTAATTCTTATTGACATAGTCAACTAACGCTTTAATTACTTTAGCCTGACCATCACTCAACATCTCTCAACAGCTCCTTTGCGTAATACTCAGCCCAAGCAGTTTCATTATCAGCCTGAGCAGCCTGAAATGGATTACCCTGAGCCTTTGGATGCACACTTCTATTGTAAGTCTTAGGCTTACCAGAAGGAGCTATAGGGTCAAAAGCATAGCTCGCATAAGGAGCTTTCTCATCACTACCCCAAGTAATTGTGCTCTTCGGATAGTTGATACGCCCTGTACTGTTTAACGCACCAGTTTTATAAGGAACATAAGGCTCAGTGTCTTTATATATCTTATCCAAAGTGGCACGCTTGGCACGAGTCTTGTTCTTTCTTATCTTAGTCTTGAGACCCCTGTAATACGATAATACAGTAGAAACAACGGAATCCATAGATACCCCTTATCTAGCCGAAACATACTTGTGCTTGAGCCGCCCATAATTATAATCAGATACCCCTGTTATTTCATATAGGTTGCCATACTTGTTCTTGAACTCGTTAGGAGTAAGGCTGCCCAGAGATACGTCACCATACGCAACATAATCTCCTTTGTTGAAAGTGTAATATCGCTTCAACTGTTTTCCGCTTAGTTCCGCATATTTAAATGGGTCAACATAATCGGAAGTTGAAAACGACTTTGAAGGTACATATATTTGCACGGTATCTGCGTCCACGAGTCCCAGCTTGTTCCGTGCAGTATTCTCATCATTTATCATAAGAACACCTTTCACTACTGTTCTTGTGATAACCTCTTCATCATCTGATTGAGAACGATTGAATACTGTAATAGTATGCGGAAATAACATATCTCCTTCACCTTCACCTTTCTACCTTACATTTTTAGAGCCACATACAAGTTAAGTATGTTCCACTCAAGTAATTATTTATTGTGTTTCTTACCTTAGAAACAACAGAAGACCCTCCCCCAGAGCCATTAGCGTAGGTCACTGACCAGTTCGCAACGCTTTCCGAGGATACTAGCCTTCCATCAACATACCCATTCTCGGAGTTAGCATCAAGTGTATCTGTAATCTCACACAAGGTGAGATTTACAGCATACAACAAGTCACTATCAGCCGTTTCAGGATTAAAGTCTTTGAAGCGATTGAAGGTCTGAGTGTTTAAAAGATAACTTGCACGAACCGAAAGATGAGAAAAGCTGTCGGCAGATACCCCAGAACCGCCATACTCGTTTAAATACCACTCATATGGTACAGTATACACTCAAGTCACCCCCACAAATCTTAGCCAGCAGCGTGCTGTCTTACGATAACACAGTCAGCGTTTGTAACAGCAAAGCCAGAGTCAACCTCTTCCTGAACAAGAGAGCCTGCAAATCTCTCAGAGTCCTTAACTCTCAGCATTGCCAGCTTATCAATAATAGAGAACGCATTGTAGTCATACATAATCATATCAACAAGCTTGATGTCCTGCTCCAGCTCCTGACCGCTCGCATCACGATACTTGTACTTGGAAGCACCGTCAAGCAGAGAAGTTTCAATCCAGAGCATACCCAGCCAATAACCAATCTTACCAGCACGAAGAACATCATCGTTGTACGCAGGAGAGAAATCCTTGCCAGCCGCCTCAAGAGCTGCACTGTAAACATCAACAGAACAGAGAACTACGTTAGGCATAGCGTTCTTCTTGCGGAGAGCAGCTCTTGTCTTAATAGCCTCTTCCTTGATGTTCGCAGCCGTAATAGCTGCACCGTTTTCAACCGCTGTGCCGTCCTTGGAAAGAATGGCGAGAGCCGCCTTCTGTCTACCCACACGAACAGCCTCCGATACGTCCCAAGTCTTATTGATGAGAACGCCAGTAGGCATTGTAGCCTCATAATACATTGGAACCTTAACACTCTTCTGGAAAGAGTTGTTGCAGTTGATGTTTACGATGGAGTTCGAATAAGCAGTATCGGTGAAATCCGAACCTGGAACTTTTGCCGTAACTGAATTATCGGTTGAATACTTCTCAACCATAATCTGTCCAGCCTCACCGATGTCATATCTTGAAGAGAAAGTGACACCGTCAATGAAAATCTGGTCTGCATAAAGAGCACCCTCAACAACAGGACTCATACCTGTTGCAACAGTAGCACTACCTACAACCAAAGCCATAATTATACCTCCTTAAAGATTATTTTGTGCCGATACCCTTTCCTTTAAGAAAAGCAGATACAGCACTGTCAACAGTGTTTGGGCTAAGAACACCAGAGGTCATTCCATACCCCATATTGCCCGTAGCACCAGTCTGAACCTGAGATACCCCGACCACAGCATTTGTCGCAATCTGAGGATTTGCACTCACGTTCGTGTTAGGGGTTACTCCAATAGGCTGAGCAACTACTGGCTGAGCACCGGCAACCGAGGCACTGACGGGCTGTATGTTGTTCTGGACTACTGGAGTCTGTTGCCGAACAGGAGCAATCTGTGCAGCCGCAACAGCAGGCTGTGTAGGAGCTACCCCACTAGGAGTAATAGCAGGAGCTACCTGATTGCTCTGTATCTGAGGTGTTATAAACAACTGCTGATTAGCCGTTACATACTCCTTAACAGCATCATCAAAGCTCTTACCATTCACGGCAAGCTTATTGGACTCAAACACGGCAAAATCAACGAACTGAGAAGGAACTCCCGCATTGATTACCGCTTCTCTCTGTTTGAAGCCTGTAAGCTCGGTGTAGTAAGTGTTAGCCAACTGCTGCGACTGAGCAAGCTGATTGGTAAGCTCGGACACTTTCTGATTGAGAGCGTTTACCCGATTTTGCACGATACCGTTCACCTGTTCCTGTGTAAAGGTTGCTTGACCCTGCGGATTAGGCTGAACTCCTGTGTTCTGCACAAGGGGCTGACCAACTTGTGGCTGACCTTGCGGAACAAAACCCAACTGACTTGTCTGAATTGGCTGCTGGTTTACTAAGTTATTCATAATCTACCTCCACTGTTTAACGCCCATCGGCTAATTTCTATACATATTATAGCACAAAATATCAAAGTTGTCAAGAGATTATCAAAATATTTTTATGCAAAATCACTCACAGAACTTAGGCTGATACCCGAAATAGAAGCAATAGCCGAAGCCGCATCCTCAATGGTCTCACCATACCACTTCATTCTGTACTCCTCTTTCGACATGATACCCATTTCAACATCTTTTCTATCCTGCTCCCTCTTTTCAGAGTCGGACTCAATAACGCCATCTGAAACAGTTATCACTACCTTGGCATTGGAATCAACATTTGCACCCATAATATTTGCACCTACCCAAAGGATACCCTGAACCATTTGTCTCAGAACTCCCTCTACATAACGTGACATCTTATGAGCATTACGGAACATATCATTCCTTTCACCCACATACTCGGTTGCAGTAACACCAGATGAGATGTTGAAGTTGTAGAACCTTGTTCCAAGCCCACACTTACTACTCAACATATTCAACTGGTTCTGTAACTCATTATCCAAGTCACTTGTTCTCAAAGTAGGATTGAACTCTTTTATAAAGTTATCCATACCCTGCCCAGCCTCATCGCCAAAGAACTGCATATAAGTTTCCTTAACGTCCTGCGGCACAATGGCGTTTCCTTCTTGGTCAGTTGTAAGCAGGTTCTTGTTCATCATAACAATTCTCTGCCCAGACTGCACTTCCCTCACGCAAGCATCATAGCAAGCATCCACGCCACGCAGAACACTTAACGCATCTGCGAATATTGATACCCCAAACGGGCAACTAAGGTCAATATTATTTACAATATTGGTTTTGAAGAAGTAAAAAAGCGGGCTTGAACTCATTGTGTTGACGTAAGGTAGGATTGTCGTCTCTAAGCTCGCTTTTTCGTAGTTATCTGACAACACATCATTACGGATAACATATACCCCGTTTTCAAGCATATGCGAACTTACAAGATAGTAAGTCTTATTCTTCACGCAGAACTCAGACACAAATGCTGCCTCAGTGATACCCGAAACAGACCAAGATATAGGAACAATCTGAAGAGCGGAATACGGAGTAAGCTTAATCTTTGTATTCTCAGTCTTAGTTATTTTTCCTGTGCTCTCCTCTACAGAAATATTCTCAAGGTCAAGCACAATAGCTGATGTTCCCAGAGCAAACATCAACTCCAAAGAACGAGAAATAACGTCCTGAAAACCGTTTGTACCCAGAACTCCGCCGTTCCCCTTTGTACCCTGAACAAAGACACTGCTCTTCTTACTCGAAGAACTTACCACAATATCTACATCCTCATTAAGGATAATAGATGCCCAGTCCTCAGATACCCTTTTACCCATATTCAGGCGATACAGCTCTCTCTGAGGTCTTGTAATACCGTTTGAACTTGTAACAGTATGGAACTTAGGGTCATACCCCTTATACCACATTGTCCACGCCGCCACACAGTTTGCAAACGTCTCATTCGCATAACATAACTTGCCGTAATTCTTAGACAGAAATTTAGCTATCATGGTTAAATCCACAGATACCCCTCCTTCAATTATTTGCAGTTCTTGACCAGCTGTTGTAAAAAGCAAGACCACGAATACTCCTCAGCATCCGCAGTATCTATATCTACGCTACCATTATCTAATCTCTCTTCTTCGTGCCCTTCCCTACTATCCCAAACTTGAGTAGAGGTAGAACCAATAACATTTTTAGCCGCCTTATAAACGAACCAATGCCTTGAAGCGAGGAGTAAATTCTTAGCGTGGATACGCTCTAATATTGTTGATTTGACAGAGCCTTTGACTCTAATCTGATTTGCCATACCCATATGTTTAACGACATACTTTATATCATTACACATAACCGTATCTGCACTATCACCAAATATGTACTTAATAGGTGCTATACCGTAGCCTTTAACAAGTGAGATGAAGTCTTGTAATCTTTCTCTAAACTCAAGAGAGTTTGAAGTGCCAGTAGACATATCTATTTTGTCATCAGCCAATATAAAGATACCCTGATAGTTATTGTAAAACAAGGTCGCCACGAATACTGTGTTTGAGCCGTTGCCCCCGAAGTCTACCCCGATACTAATAAACTGAGGAGATACTAATTTGGTATATTCAAACATATTATCAATAGTCCATTCACTAGGATTGTTAGCAAAGTTAGTGAATATCAAACCTTGAGCACAAGCTCTATTACCAAGAATATCTCGTTGATACATAACACTATTCTTGTCCTTGTATAGCTTTAAGGTGTCCTCAACCTGTTCCTTGGTGAAAGCGGCATTATCAAAGATGCCACACTTCAAATAATTAAACTCATCTCCGAGATACCCAGGACTCTCTGGGTCGCCATAATAATCTATATACTCTGTATACATCTTATTAGTCGGATACGAAGGGTTAAGGTCAAAGAACATCTTGCCATCAGAAGCACCCAAAAGTCGACCAAACATGAAACCGATGAAGTCATTTCCTTCATCGGTTGAATGGTTTTCTAACTCAGTTGCAATCCAGCCTGATATAGTCAAACCACGGATTGCTTCAATACAGCCTCTGTTCTTCGCTCCCACAAATATAACTCGACATTCTTTGCCGTATCTGTTTCGGATAGCAAGTGCATCTGAATGTTTAACCTTAGTCTTTTTGCACCTACCCGCAAACATATACATTAAGCCATACCCAGATGGTGCTCCATATTTGCCATCTGCCGAGTTATGCCCACGACACTCAGCAATAATCTCCCAAGCGTTTCCCGCAGATACCCCAGAGGCAATAAAATTACCACCATGTTTGTGGTTCTCAAGATAATTTGTAAAGGCACATATATTTAATATGGTCTTACCAGAACGAATTGCACCTTCCAATACATTGATACGTGCAGTCTTTGACTTGTTAAAGTATTCAATGTACTTAGGACTGAAAGGTGCAAGTCTTATTGTTTGAACTAAGTTAGACATAGAAGTCACCTCATCTGTTCAAAGAGCCGCAAGAAGGGCAGTATGCGGGAACTGGCGATACCCGACAAGCACTCCCACAATGAGAACAAACAACAGCAGACCCAGTAGGTCTACTCTCGATACCCCAACTACCCCTTTTGGCAAATTCAAACCTTACGGTTCTAAGATGATTGAACGTCTCCTCTACATTGTGCAGAACTACACCAACAGCCGCAGACTCAGGATATAAGGCATCTGCCATTGATTTAACAGACTCAAATGCCTCTTTCACATCGGCAAGAAGAACAAACTCGTCTTCCGTGGCTTCAAACTCATTTGATTTCTTCTTCTCGCTCATTTTCCTCATCCTCCTGCTCCCACATAAAATCGTGACTACCCGCACATAAAGCCCACATCGAGCCAGCAATTATAGCTATTACTATTGAAATTGCGATTGCCATTTGACATATCTCCAATCTGATACCCAGATTACGCCTTTTCCTCTTCCTTATTGTACTCCTCTTCGAACGCCTCGTCTAAAGCTGCACCGTCAAAATCAGCCTTACCCTGTTCACAGGTTTCCCTTATCATACGCTGAGTAGGCAAAAGACCAGCACCAGCCAAAACTGATAATGTATCCTCAGTCTGAGATACGGCATTATCCCTATACAAACCAAAGATACGGCTAAGCTCTTTTACAGAATCAGTCTTGTCTCTGAACACCGGGATACCCCTGCTATCGAAATGGTCGAACATACGCTTAGCAATCTCAGACCAGCAAGAATAAGGCTTAACACGAATACGAATGCCAGGGTCACCGTTTACCTTGGTGTACTCCTCGGCGTGGACTATTTCGGAAGGCTGGAAAACAAGAGCCTGCTGATGATAGCGAATAATACTCGTGCGAACAGCATCCACATCGAAGTATTCGTGCTGAAGTTCATCAATTCTTTCGTTTACCTCATCGCAGTTAAGCAATCTCGAAGCAACATTATAAAAGCCACTCCTGTATTTACAGCCATACCCAGCCATCTGAGCTGCCTCATTTGGGCGAAAACCATACAAGGCAATATACTCACAGAACTGTTCCTGTTTCTCGGTCAGCATAATGTCTCACTCTCCTCACATCTTGGTATGTGTTACCTGACGGTGTACGCCCCAGAGTAGCATACCTGTGGCACATCTCAGATAACACGCATTTACAACTGACGTATTCCATACCCCTATTATACACCATTTTAACGTTTTTGTCAAGTCTTTCTTGTGTAAAAACTTAAAAAGATAAAAGGAGCACTACATATTACAATAATGCTCCTCATTGTTTACCTCACATAGAGATACTATCTGAATACCCTTTTGAAGTGGGATACAAAGTCAGGGTCATCTTTCAGCGAAGAAAGCGACTTCTTGATAGTGTCAGCTTCCTCAACAAGCTTATCAGCTTTCTCATAGAGGGATACCCTATCGTGCTCGTCCATAGTATTTGCATATCTTTCAGACATACGCATAACCTCACCTATTTTGTCCTGACTCTCGCCACCCATCATATGAACCTTAGCTTTCCAATAGTCCATCTGAGTGACATCTTTGCATATATCCACAAGTGCCCCGAGATACCCAAGATTAGACGAAGTAATTCCGTGCTCGATAATCTCCTCTATCTTTTTGTGGGCACACTCATATACTTTGTGCACAGGTCACACCTCCAATTAAGCAAGCTTAGTTACTGTAACATTTGCCTGATACACCAGAGCATTGTTACCTACGACATTAAACGAAAGGCTCGTTGTATTGTCGATAGATGCACAGCTAGGTCTCACCCTTACAATAGTATCAAATCCCATTGACATAGGCACGCCTGCACCAGTTACAGCACCAGTCTTAGCTTCCGCAACAGGATTTCCATTACGGAACATAGTAACACCGACAAAGCCAGTTACGCTTGAAGCGGCATTTGTGAAGTCTGGCGTGGTTGTTGTAGTCTGTGCAATTACACCGTCAAAATGAACCATATACAAGCCAGCTCTATTGAGCGAGATTGCGGTAGCAGGCTGGTTTGCTGTAGCTGTGCAACCAGTCTCTACGGTTCTAGTCGTAAAACTGATAGGGTTGTTAAGAGTGACAGCCGTGCCAGTCTTGTTATTTGTATATACCTGAACCATTTTTAATCCTTCCTTTCAATATTAAAAGGGGTATACCCGAGAGCATACCCCTTCTGTTAGTTTGGTGCGAGTATGCACTCAGTAATTATACGCCGCAGCCGCATCCATACCCATTAGCAGCTGCACAGCCGTAACGAGATGCCTCATACGGCGAGCAAGTGATATAGGCAGGGATAGGAGTCGGTCTGAGAGTAGCAATAAGGTTAGCACTCTGTGCCTGATTGCTAAGCTGGAGCTGGTAAGCCTGGTTCTGGTCACGCAGTTCCTGCATCACATTGGCAGTAATAAGAGCTCTTGTTGCTTCACCCTCGCTGTGAATAGCCGTTGTAATATCACAGGTATTTTTGTAGTTCTCCGCACGAACCGCATCAATGTTCCTGTTAGTCTCGCAGCAACACTGCTGAGACTGATACCCCAGATTAGCAATGGCTGCCTGTGTAGCGTTAGCCTGCTGAAGACCAGCATACCCCAAATCACAGATGCCATTAGCAAGACTACGGATACCGTTATCGAGCTGATTGTACTGGAAACCTGAATTTACAGCTGCCTGTGTCTCACAGTTTCCGTTTCCTCTGTTGCCCCAGTTTCCACCGAAACCGAAGATAAGGAAGAACAGGATAAGAATAATGATACCATTACCCTCGAGGAATCCGTCACCGTTCTCCTTTGCAAGAGCGAGAATATCGCCTGCAGATAAACCGTCACCCATTATAATGAGCCTCCTTTATAAATAAATTTTATTATCAGCCGTCATATGACAGCGTGATTACAATGAAATACATAACAGCCAAAGCAAACTCAATCATTTTCGGAGATACCCCTTGACAAGATTAGCCAACTGAGTAGCTTGGTCTACCTGAGCCTGCGATACCCTTCCTGAAGCAATAAGCTCGTTTATTCGAGCCTGCGGGTCGCCAGTAAAGCTCGATTTGAACTCTTTAAACTGAGCTGCGATACTCTTCTGGTTAGAGGTATTTGTCTGACCTCTGTTAAGCATACCTACTAATGGATTTGCCATAAACTATCACTCCTTTAACAGTTCTCCTATCTTTTCCTCTACGACCTTCTTGAAGTCCTCCAACTCGTTTAATCTGTTCATCAGAGCATCTACATCTTCCTTTTTGAGCGATACCCCTTCCACAGCAGAAGCAGATGAGCTACTTTCAGTTGGCGAATTTCCTTCCTCTAAGAAGCAATACGAAGTCAACTTAGCTACACCCAATCCATCTGTACTTTTTACATAGAACTTAGAATTGTCAGAGTCCATCAGCAACACACTAGAATTTGGGCTCACTTGATAAGCCTTAGCACCTTCGATACCATTTACAAAGGTGATGTTCGTGTTTTGTTGAAATGACTGCGGCTGTTGAGGTGGATTTGGCTGGTAAGGATTGAAGCCTGTTTGAGGTTGGTTGCCAGCTATTCGGTCATATGAAGATTGCATAGGAAATGTCGCATACGGCGAAAAATTATTGAACATTTGAATTTGCACCTCTGTTTCGCTTTTTCTAATCGTATTATAACTCAACATACCCTGATTGTGGTTTAGTGTTTGAACCATTTATAAACCAATAATATTTTGACAAAGGATACCCTGAGTTTACTTTTCGGATAACACTCGGTTATTTATGAGATACCCTAGACATAAATAAAAGACACCCAAAGATTTCTCTCTGAGTGCCTTTCGCAAAGGTAATGGAGGATTTATTTAGAACTAGAAGTCAAATAAATAAAATTACTTACTTTCAGTAAGACTCGTTTGTGGATTGCTTTAACTGTTGGAGTAGAATAGCCTATCTTACAGGCTATGTACTCTGTATCATAGCCACCGACATATATCATTGTGACTACTTTCTTCTCAAGGTCACTAATGAATAATGTGTCCAGCAGAGAATTGAACTCTGCTTTCGTAGTGATACCCCTGAGATATGACCTAGCCATTTTAGTTCGGTCGTCCATACATCTCGCTCCCTCTTTTATTATCACTTAACCACTGTGGTATACTCTAGGGATACCCAGCCTGCTCCAGACTTAAGTCTTCCCCAACCGTCTCTTTCTTCTATGATGGTATAAGTGCCCTTATCTGTTATTTGTGAAACAATCTTGCCATTTGGATTGTCTCTTATATTTAAACAGCCTACTGTTACTTTGACAAGCTTAGGATTTGTTTGGCTCGCCTTAGAGGAGTTTGCAGAAGATGTGCTACCCGATTGAGGTTTAACTTCTCCCTTGGAAGTAAACTCCTTAACATACCCGATACCCGATTTGAGTTTGTAAAAGCCACTGTTCTCAGCTATGATAGTGTAAACTCCCTTTTCAGAGATAGTCTGCACAACCGCTGCGTCCTTGCTGGGCTTGGCGTAAACTTTAGTGCCTTTCGCCAGAGATACCCGATAAGGAGTGACTGCTTTGTCCTTAGCTGTGCTAGAGGATACATTGCCCTTGGAATAGATAACCTTACCTGTTTCATCGAACACCTTGTACTCTGGTCTAGTATCTACCAAAGACTTAGCATAATCAAGCTTACTAAAGGCTCCTATCTGACTAGAAGGATTATCCCAGCTCAGCCTTACTCTGTAAAGGCTATCACTGTATTCCTCAGTCTCACCCTTGGTCAGACTTGATATGGCAGACATAACTTTTAATATGCTCTTACCATACCCTTTAGCTGCTGCCCAACCTTTTCCCGAAGGGTTATCTGGAATACCCAAATACTCTACATAAGGTGCACAGCCTCTAGTGACATACTTAAATCTGGTGTCCACGCAAGCCTGAGATAGCTCGGCGGTACACGCATAAGCCTTGAGATGTTGTATCTGGGCACGAATACCTGTTTCAGGTGAGGTAAAGTATTCTCCTCTCACTCCGTTTCCAGTAGTGCCTAAGCCAGCAAAGTTATTCTGCTCAGGTAATACGTCTCCCTGAAATTTGAAGTTGCCCGTTTCAACCAAGCTCTGGGCATAAGCAATATCGCCTCTAACTCCTTCTTTGCTGCCCTCAGACAGATAGACTGGAATGAGCTTTATGTAATCACTCGATACCCCTTGTTTTGCCGAATACGCCTCCAACTGAGATAAAGTGAGCTTTGACTCACCCATTATTTTAGTTAGGTTAGAGTTATCAACTTTTTCAACAGAGTTATCAACTTTATCTTGTTTGGCGGACATGGCAGCCTTGACATCTTTACGGAACTTATCCATAGTCAAACCATACTTGCTCCAAATGTGCTCCACGTCTGCGTGGGCAGTTGCGATACCCCTCTTATAACCTTCCGAATGAGATACTATAACTCCATCTTTCAATGGGTCAAGGTCATACTCCTTACAGAGATATGCAAACAACTCAACAGCTGTGTTATATGTTCCGAGGACGTGCTTCTTGGTGTTTATTCCATCTGATTTCTCTTTCCAGTTAGCTCCGCTTGTATACTGGATAGTTGCGGGTTCGGTCATCTCTACACCTATATGCGTATTGTTGCTTGAACCGCCTCCGTGCCAACCTCGCCAATTCCAAGGTAAAGTCTGAATTACTTTACCATCAGCTCCGAGGACTGCGTGTGCACAGACATTCCAGTTAGCTGCGTTCCACTGCTTGGCGAACACGGCTGGGTCTGGCTGACTGCAACCTACCGAATGTAGCATTAGACCTTGTACCCGAATTTGCTTGTTACACTTGTAGCAATCTGAATTGGTTGCTATCTGTTTAACAATCTTCATCTCTTTTCCTCCTTCCAAAGTCTTAATGCTAAAGAGCGATACCCCTTTAGCATATACTTATTATAACATATTTCTCAGTGAAAGTCAAGTCTTTCTTGAACTTTTTGTGTATTGTATGTAGAATTTTTTCGACACGTATCGACATTTCCATACAGCGTTCTGTATGTGGTTTCACTACTGTGTGTATGTAAATTCAGGCTCAGAGTTTACCTCATTGCGATACCCCAGATTGGGTGCAAAAAATAAAAGACAGGGATACGAAAATCCCTGTCTCACTGCGATGCTATATGTGTCTTGTGTATTAGACGGCTAAACCATTAGTAAACTCAAGAATACGGCGAGCTAAGGCATCATTCATACGCTTCCTACCATAAACGCAGAACTCAGCGACATTCTTATCCGCTGGGCGGAATACAAGCTCAGCTTCGTCATCAGAGATTGACTCCTCATAGTCGAGACCGTGACGCTGGAAAGATTTACGGTCTAACAGGTCGAGAACTTCCTCATCTGAGAAGCCAAGCTCTCTTGTAAGGAATACCCTGCAGAACTCGTAACAGCCTGCTACCGTATCCTCACCCTTCTTGCAGCGGAACTGAAGGCGATACCCCTTGAAGTCTTCAGACATCACAAACTTGATGTACGCTGAGCATACAACCTGCTTGTTCTCGTCAGATAAGAACCAGTGATAAGTGCCAGATGGAACAATCACACGAGGTCTGTCCTCCTCACTAACGAAACAGCCGTCACTGTGCAACTCAGCTACCATATCAATTCTTGTGTCTACTCTCTTATCCGTGTCCTTGATGAAACCTCTGTTCTTTCCTCTAAGTGTTAACATAATAAATCCTCCTTAAACATTACCTTATTTGTCTATTGTTATCTCAGGCATACCCTCTGTTGTGCCATACTTCTTTTTGTAAACTGAGGTGTAATACTCAGTTGTCATCTGACGATAGTCTCTGCGGTCTGGGTGCTCGTTGTAATACTTCTCAAGAGCCTCAAGGTCTCTTGCACTGACATACACATTATACAGACCGTATCTCTTAATGAATGCTCCGTGTCTGAAGTTTAACCACTGAGGTATAGCTTCCAGATAAACTGGATTAGCCATTGTACCCCATACTGGGTGGCATACATTTGTGCCTACTGACATCGGCTCAACCACACAGTGATTAACTACCAGAGAGGCATCCGCCATATACGCCTCATAAAACCCTTTCACCAGACAGGTCATTGCAAGGACATAGGTCTTAATAGCGATACCATCAATTCTGACTTGCTTGTAGATACCCATCTTACAAGTGCCGCCAATTACCTTCCACTCTTTCGAGCTAGCTACCCACCTGCAAATCGTTCCGTCCTGAAATACATAGTAGAACTTACCGTCAAGCTCGAACCTTGCATATGTGGCTACCCCTGTTACTGGGTTTACCACGCCACGCTCTACTACATCGTTAATTCTGCCCAGTTGCTTCATTGGTTCTGAAAGCTGTCTCTTTACTGGGTCACCCAACTTTGGTACTTCCTTGATTGCCATACCCGTTCCTCCTTCGTTACTTGTTAAGCTCTGGAATTACATCCAGCAGCATCTCTCTCTGCTCTTCAAAGGTAGCATCTTCACCTAAAAATGTATGTATAATCTTATACATATCCTCAGCCACTGCATCAAATCTGCCCGACGTATAGTCACGCAAGAGTATTGCCAGACGAGCACAGGTGCGGAAACCGTCATCTATGAGTGTGTCCGAAGAACTCTGCAAAGTCATCAGAGCCTCTACATAGGCTTCCCTCGTTGCTCTGGCGGGCTTCTTAGAATAGGCGATTTCGGCGGCTTCAAGATTTCTAAGGGCATCTGCATACCCCTTTTCCAGCAAAGCCTTCTCTTCATCCGTCAGGACAACACATCTTTGTGCCAACAGATACATCTGCGAAATTTGTTCCTTTGTCAACATAATCAATTCCTCCTTAAATATTGTTACCTTTACCGATTGCGATACCCGACATTGGAAAGCTAAACGAGCCAAGTTATTTTTGCTCTTTATCTCCGCCGTCATATAATATATTTTTAGCTCAGTGAAGTAAAAGTTAATCTCACAAAATTTTAAAAATTTCTGAGATTTTATATTTCCTACCCCGTTAGCTACTAATATAAATCTAGCTCGGATACGTTGAAGCAAATCTCACAAAATTTAAAATTTTTCTGAAAATACTTTTTATTTTCCCCTGTTCTACTGATATATTTCAGGCTCGATGTAGTGGAAGTCAATCTCACAAAACTTTAAAAATTTCTGAGATTTTATTTAGTTTTCCCCCCGAACCTACTAATATATTTTAGGCTCAGTGTAGTCGAGTGCTATCTCACAAAAGTTTTAAAAATTCTCAAAAAAAGAGACTGCAAGAAATGCAGTCTCAAACAGGAAATAAAACAACAGAAAGGAGATGATTTGAAAAGTGTAGAGTTTGGCTTCCCCACACCCTATATTATACCACATAAAGTCAAGTTTGTCAAGGGGAATATCAAACTATTTATTCGGACTCATTGTCCTCATCTTCATTCACTTCCGTATTATCTTCCTCAGTATTGATACCCTTTATTGTGACACCCAAGGTCTTCTTTATCCACTTTAATATCACCTTCGGGGTCGAGTTATTTGCACAGTCAGATACTTGGACAAGGATACTTCTCACCCAACGTGGAACTGGAACTCCTATGTTTGCAAGGTTCTCTAACAAGGAGATACCCTCTTCCAAGCACGAATAGACTACAAATAACGTTCGCACATACATCGCTTTGCCAAATAACTCGATAGGTGCACCATTAAAATCAATGATACACTTGTCTATCTTTACAGCTACTATAATCACAAGGAATATAAGCAGCTTTCTAATTATTCCGTTTCGCATCTCAGTGGAGCTTACTGTTCTCATTGTTGCGGCATTTATCAAGCCTGTAATAATATCACAGGCTATCAAAACTACCAGCAAGGTGAGCACACTATCAGCACCCCCAAGTGCACCTACGACAACCGAGAATACCCCAGCTGCTGCAAGCTTTACTATCTCATAAGCTTTGCCCATTATTTACCTCACTTTCTCCCCTTAACTCAACATTATGAGCTCAACGATACGCTGGCAGCCTTTTCCGCCGTTTCATACCCGTCCTTTATGTCCAAATACAGATACCCCTTAGTAGAGCCGCCTATTTCGTCTGAGCCTAACTCAAAGGAAACGGTATTGTTTGAACTATAGTCCTGCAAGACATAATAAGTATTGCTGCTTGTATCCCACCATCTGAATCTGTATTTATAAGACGAGATACCCACACTAGGCAGCCCCGAGCTGCTTGAAGCCTTAAACGTGTAAGCTGAACCCGAATGACTCTGCTGACTTAGCGAGCCAGAAAGGCGAGAATACCCTGCTAGCTGCAACAGACTTTCGACTGTGTTTGTTTCATCTTCAACAACAGTCTTATAAATATAACGGTCATTGTACCCACCGCTATATGAACGAAATGTAGCGGTTGACAAATCTGATGTGGTAGTGCTTCCAATCTGTGAATATTTCGTATCCGCAGCACTGTGAGACTTTCTGTAGAAGGACTTCGAAGCACCACTTGCGTTAGAAGTAGCTCCTATGTTGAGCGTGTTCCAATTTCCGTTATAAGGGCTATACCATACCCCGTCCTTATAGCAAATGTCTGGTAGCCTTGTTCCATCTGTACGCTCGAACCAGTTATCCAGTATCATAAGTCCGTCATACTCAAGGTGGACATCTTCGTCATCCTCTACCCAGCCATCAGAAACATACCCGTGAACATAGAATGAAGTTTTACCACCTACTGCTTTAGAACCTACAGCTACATCTATTGTAGGGGAGTCACTCCAATCCCTAAGCACTGGGTCGCTAGAGCTAGTCCAAGAATAGGTGCTGTAAGTGAACTTATACTTGTAAGCACCAACTCCCTCTGAGGGAGCACCGCCTGAAGGCGTGACTGTGACAGTCTTGACCTGCCCATCGCCAGCCGAGTCTATGCTTGCACTGATAGAGGCATACCCCGTTATTTTTAATTCCTTAGACTTAATTACTACATCACCCAAGGTACACTCTACCTTGATTGAATACACCGAGTCTGTAGTTGGGTAAAAAGTCTTTGTTGACTTTTTATTTGTTGTTGCCTTACCAAGATACTTCCAAGTATCACTTGTATCCTGACCATACTTTATATAGAACTGGTTGGTCGGGTCTGTAGCATCACTTCTGAGTTTTAAGATGCTTATGCAAACATAAAGAGCGTGACTGTAGTTGTACTCACTATACCATACCCCGTCCTTTTGGAAATCAGAAGGAAGCTTGTTACCCTTCTCATCTTCAAACCAAATATCAGTAATATAAATACCGAACTCTAGAGCTTGTATTCTAGCCTCATGGTCAGCCAAGGCAGCCTTGACCTCTGTCATACTTACTTCCACAGAGTCTACCCTGCTCTCGAGAGTATCCAGTCTTGTTTTTATAGTCTCTATTTCGGCGGTATTGTTCTGGACATTGTACCCAGTCAATACGGATAACTCTTTAAGCTCGGCTACATCGGCTCTAAGCTCCTCGATACCCTTCTCGCTATCGTTGATAGAGTCTATTACGCCGTTAATATCATCTGGTACCTCCTCACGAACTGTGTAAGTGAGAAGAATATTCTCAGGCAGATTTGTGTAATACCCGTGCAGGTTGTAGTAATACCCCGTCACGTTTCCATCTGAGTCTTTCCACGCATGCACATAGTCAGTATACGTGCCGAAGTTCATCTCGGATGCCAAAGTATCAAGCAAAATATAACGCCAATGCCACAAACTCGAATGATTTCTCGTGGTCTTAGGTGGGTCATCCGAAGTTTCGTTGTATGAAGTGGTGGAAACAAGAGCAGAACCGCTCTTTCCAACATAGTCATAATCTGAAGGGGCATACTCGAAATGAAAACTATCTGCGTCTAATGTTGATGTCATCTCATCTACCGTTGCAAAATGCATATCAAAGATAGGTGCCTTAGCCGTATCCCCGTCATACATAAAACTCTTTAACGTAGAACTATTATGCGGAGTATACTTGAAGTCTGGTTTTATCCCAGGTGCGTGCTGCTGCCCGAGAACATCACCATTATAATAAGTGTATCCATCATCGGCTCTCCTTACATGGAAGTCACCCGTGAACTCGAACTCCATCATACTTTTTATAGGGCGATACGCATAATCATTAAACACGAAAGGAGTCTTGTATTCTATATCTAAATCCCCAAAGCTGTTGCAATACACTTGTGGATTAGACCAATCGCCTCCGAGCATTGGGTGATACATCGTTAAGAAACACATTCTCTTAACCTTACTGAAATCTGCATACACCCTGATGTCTGATACATTATCCTTAACATCGGATATATATGACTCCAAGTTCACCTTTGACGAATAAAAATCAAGCCCGCCAGAATACCCTGTTCCCGTATTGTCCTCCTCAAAAGCTGTGTGCAATGCATTATCAGGGATACTGATATTCAATGCCTCGGTTCGAATATTCTTACGCTGAAGATAAGAGTGAGTTTGAATATTGTAATCCACATAAATAGTAAAACCAGTCTGCTTTATAGGTGTGCCCAATTCAGCAGGCTGCCCGCCCCCAAGGTCATTTACAAAGGTCAGCGGTATCTTTACAGTCTTAGTAGTATACTTATACTTAGTCATACCATCTATCAGGTCGTCTACCCTGTTATCAGTTGCCGAAGAGGAAGACTCTTTAGGCTGACTCGTTCTGCTACCCGAACTAACAGACGTGGAAGAGCCAGATGTGCTGTTAGATTTAATCTTAATACTGCTACCCGCTGAATAAGTTGTATTGCTAACTACTATATTAGTCTCAACTACATCAGTGGAAGAACCGCTTTGGCTCACCACTACCCTGTCTATTGAGATACAGTCACCTATATCAATAAATGGATACGCCGATAACGTGCAATCACATCCATAAAACTCCTTCATAATTATTGCATCTGTAAGGTTGTTTAATGTTGTTAAGACTGAGCTATCCATCTCAGATTTATTATACGGTTGTAACCCACGAATAAACGGGTTCTCAGAGATACTTATCTCTACTGAGTTCTTATCACTGCTACCCGTAGAACTACGCTCAAAGTCGAAACCAGCAACAGAGGAATATACAGCAGTAATCTCAGATACTTTATCATCGAACTTACCAGTAATAAGTCTCTTATGTGACATACCCAGAGACACTGGTGTATAACTGTAATCCTTTATCAGAAATGCTCCATTCTCATCAAAGGTACAGAAGCCTCCAGATATGATAGATAGATACCCGAGAGCATCTCTGTATGTACTTACAGTTTTATCATCTGACAAAGCGAAGCTCATACCCGAGTTAGGAAGTCCGCTCGCTACTCCATAGCTGAAACTGTAACTACCCGTGACACAGATGCCGCAAATCCAATCCACCCAGCCTGCTACTGTCTTCTTGTTCTGCTGCATATACTGATTGTTCACTGATGTTACTGTCTTATCAAAAGCAAGCATACCATCATAAGCTGTTATATCACAAGAATAATCGTTATTCTCAACAGCAGAAACATAAAATACCCCAAGATTACACTTGCCTGATGTATTCTCAGTGCCATCTGTATTCTTGGAGAAATCTTTAGTGCTCTGAGAAGAGTCTGCTACCTTGTTCCATTGCACTACTTTCCAACACATACCCTTACGCAAAGCCGATGCGTTTTTAAGCTTCGATACCCCAGCTCTAGTTAAGGTCACAGTCAATTTACCCGCACATACCCCGCCTATGTTAAAGCTACTCGAGCTGGTTGCCTGACTCGTTATCGTTAGGCTGTTCTCGAAGAAGTCATCTCCCTCAAGAGTAGCATAAAGACTACCGCCCAGTTTGTTGTAGACAAATATCTTAAACAAACTCTGCACAACATCATTATTGCAACTCGCCTTGAATAATGCCGTTACATTCTTCACGATACCCCTCCTTAAAATTCTACGAACGCCATTGTGGTTGTCCAATATGCCTCTTCCTCAGAGAAGATGTTCACCAATTCATATGACATATTCGCATCACGATACATCTTTCTGGTTGTTGTCCCACCTTTAGATTTTGGGTCAAGAAACGTAAGGTTGAAAGATGAACTCTCTCCAGCAGCTATAAGCTTGACCAGTTCATCCCAAGTCAACCTTGCCCAAGACACCTCAAGTGAATACACTGTTGTAGAACCACCACGAACTCTGTTTCGATTAAGATACCCTGACATGGAACGCTTATCGTCTACATCCACATCTCCAGTGCTGACCTTATAGGAAGAGGGTGGACGAACTCCTCCACCCTTTCCAACTACAAGACCATTCTGGAACCTCATTACTACTCCCGAATAACCTGCACTCATAAATTCCTCCTTAGAAGTTTCCAGTCTGGATAGCCTGACCAGTTACAGTATCTATGACGAACTGTGCAAACTGAGTGCTACCCACTACTATCTGACACTGTATTACCTTGCCAGTGTCTGCTTTTGCTCCTCTAGCCTGACCATACAGAGCCGAGATACCCTCGCTAAGAGTAGATACCCCAGACTGAGCTATGTTAGCTGAGAGCTGTGACTGCTTCACTCTTGGAGAGGTTAACATAGCTGACTGATACTCCGCAGGAGTCATATCACCATACTTAGCCATCTCCTTGTTGAAGTCCTCTGTTTGGTATAATATATCTTGATACTTGTCTGAGAAACGAGATGCATCTATGATACCCGACATATCAACTTGGTTTGTCAATACATCTTGCTCCATAGAGTTTACCATATTTGTCATAGCATCTGATACCACATATGTGTTATCATCGATACCCATAGCTACACCTTCAGGGATATACTGTGCAATATCGGCAAACAGGCGGGAAGGTGAATGAATTTGGGCTGCTGCACGCATAGCCGCCGCTGCATTGTTTATGATGTTCTGAGCAACCGAAGCAATCGAAGCTGCATGGGAACGCATACCCACAGCAACACCTTCGGCGGTATTAGAACCTATTGTCGTAAACTGTCCAACTAATGCTTGTGCTCCAGCCTTCGCAGTGGTTAAGGTTGCCTTCAATGCAGAGGAAATGTTAGCTGCTTTACTCTTAATTCCAGTATCGATACCCGTGACCGTGGCTGCACCTAATTGAGTGCTCTGCTGAGTTGCGATACCCGTGACAGCGGCGATACTCGAAGTCATCTTATTCTGGAGAGCCATTTCAAGGGTTGTGCCCGCCTCGACTGCCGCAGTTGCACCAGTCTGTATAGCATTTACAGCATTTCCCGCAGCCTCCTGAAGCTGTGCAGTGTACCCCTCAGGGAAGAAAGCATCCCTGAAGTCAGCCTCAGACATCTGCATTACAGCATTTCGCTCTGCTTCAACATCATACATAATCTCTTGATATGTCGAGATTATATCGTCTTTGAGCTGCTGCTTTTCAGACACATCAAACAAGCCTACATTCTTAAATGACAAGTCTTCGAGCTTTCCAAGCAAGTCCTCGTTAGCATACCCCGCCTCACGAAGTGCTGCTACATACCCGTAAACAGAATCCTGAAGGTCATCCACGGATACGGTCATGCCCTTCCAGTTGTCTTCTCTTCCGTTGACTATAACGTTTCTTATATTCTCGTCCAAATCGTTAAAGGCAGTCGTGGCTTTGTTTATTTTATTGGCGTAATCTGCGTAGATTTCTGTGTTTGGGTCAAACTTAAACGCTCCCTCTTGTGCCTTAGCTAGCTCATTTGCACGCATTGTCATCTCTGCTTCGTCATCAGACACTTCGCTTAGCTTGCGAGTGAATGAGTCCAGCGTGTCACCCTTGGTTATCTCGTTTTTCGCCTCATCGAACGTGCCCACTATATCATCTATAATTGGGTGAAGGGCATCATCTATCTCGTCGCCCCAAGTATCATAGATTTTTGAGCCGATACCCCAACCTACTGCTCCAGCTACTACTGCTGCAGCAAAAGTTCCTCCTAAAGAATGCCCAGTTGCAGCGAGACTCGAAGCCAAACCTGTACCTGTTCCTGCAGCTCCACCGCCACCAAGTAGCCCTGATATTCCTGACAGTGCTGTCTTGAGATTTGTAAATGTGGTCACCACAGACGAGATGCCCTTGATTGCGGCTATAGCTCCTAACCCTATCAATACGGCATCTAAGTGCTCAGACACCTTTTCTATAACCGACGAAGCCTTAGCTAAGAAGGAAAGAATTTCTTCTTTATGCTTATCTACCCAGTCTATTATGTTCTTTATTGCATCCTTTATATTGACTACTATTGTCTTAGCATCCTCAGATGTTGCAATGTACTGTAATATATCTTTAAGCTTATCAAAAGAATAATCTGTTAATTCCCCAAACTGTTCTACAAGGAAGTCTACGAACTCGGTGACCTCCTCATTACCAGTAAGCCAATCCGCCATACCCAATATGTTGTCAAACACAATCAAACTGAGCTTAGTGAATGTACTTAACAGCTTCTTAACCTGTGCTAGCACTGAGCCATCTTTAAGCTTGTTCCAAATGCTGCTTATATGACCGCCAATAGAGTCAAGCCTGTCAGTAATCTTTGAGTCACCAATCCAGCTATAAAGCTTAGCCTTCAGGTCTTCCAACGTTTTCTTAAGATACCCGAGCTTATCATCAGCGTCCTGCAGCCCCTTAGTCCAGTTTTTAAGCTCAGCTGTCCAATCCTTTAAGGTCTGGGTAAATGCCTCACCCTTAGCACTGAAATACGGAGCTAACGTGTTTTGCCAGAAATCATCTATCTCTGGTGCGACTGCTATCAGTATCTCGTGTAAGGCTTGCAGTGCTGCCGCCATAAGGTCAATAACAGCAGGTGCTCCTTGTGTAGCCGCCCACTCATAGAACGGAAGCAGAACATTCTTCCACAGCCACTGGATTGCCTTTCCTGCGTCTTCTGCAACAGGCTTAAACGCATCTGCAAGGTTGCTCCAAGCAGCCTTGATATTACGGTAATCTACACTCGCAACATCCTTTACCCACTGCTTTATGACATCCAGAACCTTCTGTAACTTCTCATTAACTACAGTAGCAGGCTCCTTTACATTCTCATAGTAGGAGTCGAAATCTAGCAATCCGCCAACGCTACTAGATACCCCAGTGGTTGCTCCTCCAGCTTTAGTTGTAGTCGGTGTAGTGATATTATTCAATCTGTCAAAGGACTGCAGATTATCGTTTAACCTCTCTGTAGCATCCGCCGCATCGTTAGTAACATCAGCAACATCTTTCATGCCTTCCTCATAGTCAGAAGTATCTGGCAGTGTTACGCCACCACTACCCCCAAACAGCTTTGCCAAATCAACAGCCTGAAAGTTGAAAGCTCTAGCTAAAGCATTGGCTGCATTTATAGCCGCAGACACTATTTGATTTAATACACTCAATACAGGATACAAAGCCTTAATAAGTGCACCGCCAAGTAACGAAGCTAATTGTTTGAGATTAGATGTGAGAAGTCTTACCTGGTTAGCCCAAGAACCAAAGGTCTTAGCATAGTCTCCCTGAGCGTCTCTTGTCTGCTCCAGAATGTAATTGTATCTCAGAGTAGTTTTAGTGGCTTGGTCTAAAGACTGCCAAGAAACATTGATACCCTTAGACAAAGCATACGCCTCAAGGTTGGCTACCGTCATATTGATACCCAAACTACGCAGAGCACTAATGTTACCTACAAGACCAGACTGCAATTTAGCAGATGCTTCGTCAACAGTTATATTGTAGAAAGATGCAATATCACCTGACAATGCTGTCAAGTTCTTAGACATTTCATGTTGTGCGTCACCCACAATATTTGAAGCCTTTAGAATACCCCCAAATGTGCCAGAAAGCTTCCTAGCCTCAAGAGCAGTCAAACCAAACTTCTCTATCGATGTATCACAGAAATCAGAAATTTCCTGCTCAGCACTGCCAAATACACCTTGGATTACGTTCTGCACCTCAAACATATCAGCAGACAGCTCTATCATCTGTTTACTTAGAGCTGTAAGCCCAGCAATAGATGCTACACCAAGCAAGCCCTTTAACTGATTGCCAATTAAAGAGCCTCCACTACTCTTACTAAACACCTTGCTTAAAAGCTTCTGCCATACCCCAAGCACAGACTTAAAGGTACGGTTCATCAAATTAAGCCAAGACTTTGTCAGTCTCTCGGCTGTGTTGTATCCCCGTCTCAAGGCTGCCAAAGCTAATCTCCCTGCACCGTCTATCGCAGACTTAAGTCCAGAGTAAGTTCTCTTTTTAATCTCTTTTCCAGACTCAACTGCAACAGATGAAAGCTTACTTTCAAGCTCCCCTAATCTCGCCAAATCATCTTCGCCAATACCATCAGTAGCCTTCATATCGGCTATTTTCTGTTTTAACTGCTCAGCATCCTGAACAGCTTCTTTCATACCCTTTCTATCACCAGAAGCAAACATATCGTTAAACTTCTTGGTTATATTATCTATTTCCTGCTCGAGACTGTCGAGTTCCTTAGATACGGATTTTACTTCTTCCTCCTGTGCAGGAGCCTTATACTTAGGGGCAGCTTCCCTATACGCCGCTACCTTTTCGGGAGACAACTGCTCCTTCAAGGCGGCAGCCATTACCTTCTTCCACTCCGCCGCACTCCTAGATGGAACAGACGCTCCGCCTTTCCCCGTCTGTGCGATTGTACTACGCATATACTCATCGAGCCAAGAAGTTGCCAACTCGTTAGAAGCCTTTACAGAGTTATACATCGCCTCAAAGCTTTCTCGCTGCTTAGCAAATGCATCAGACTTACCACTCTTATCAATGGCATCCATAGCCTTTTTAAGAGCTGCCATTGCGGCAGCAGATTTCTCAACCTGATTTGTAAAGCTCTTGAAGTTCTCCTCATCAGTATCAATAGCTTTAGCAGCTTCCTCAAAAGCCTTTTTAGCTGCATCGCCTAATGCTGTTACCGACTTCAAGCTTTTATTTGAAGTCTCGCTGAACTTCTCCATCTTCTTATTGGTTTGGTCAAATATTCGCTGCATACGCTCAAGGTCGCTACTTGCTTCCTTGATGTTGTCAGTAAATTCTACGTCAAACTCAATATGCTCCTTAACATCAGCCATTTAATCTCACTCCTTTCAAAACAACATACCCCGATTATTTAATGTGCTTTCCAAGCTCCTTATACAGCCTAGAGATGAACTTTGTTCCTGCGATACCCGTTTCCCGATACCCCCACGAAGAAAGCAACTCATTTATAGCCGCCTCAGTGCCAGAACCGAACTTACCGTTAGCATCATTTCCGTGAGTCACAAGACCAGACTTCTTGGCAAGCATAAGCATACGCTTCAAAGCATAAACACCAGCTCCAATGTTACCAGAGTGAAGCCCATCGGTTTCCAAAACGTCCTTGCCCTTGTAACGAAGAGCACCTAAGAAGTTGGTATAGTTATGCTTGATACGCTGGCACTCTAACTTACCATAGTTCTGGTCATAGCTGTAAAAGCTGCTTGTAGACCCCTTGCCGTCACATACACAGATGTGACCATACTTGCCGTCAAATACAGCAATATCACCTTTCTTCGGAACGAATGAAGGTGTATTAGGAATACGCTCGAAGTTGTCCTTTAACAACTGAATGTTGAGATAGTTCTTATACCAGAACTTTGCATCACCCCAAGCACCAGGCTTAAGACCATACATCTCATCTAAATAATACTTGGCAAGGTCTACGCACTGTGCACCAGCATCACCATCATAGTCCATAGCCCTACCCATATGAGCTTTTGTCCACTCTGCAAAAGTCATTCTCGATACCCCATTTCATATAAAAAGTAAAGAGGACACATGATAATATGCCCTCTTCTGAAACACAATGTTTGCATTAAATTTCGATACCCAAATACAAGAGAAATTGCAATGTCGAAAAACACGAATAAATCTGAAATTTGCGATACAGAACTTAAAACTAACACGGCTTAGAAGATAGTCATACTACCTACAATATCCTACAACGTTCTGCCAAACTCTTTTCAAACTCTATTTTTCATCAACCTAACCAGTTTTTCGCAATGCCTGTTATAGTAAAATTCAATCACAGTTTTTGAGAACTGCAAATTTACTATTCAAAAGCAATTCGCTCATCAAGACTTAAGAGAACCAAAATGAACTCATAATTTTTATTTATAGGAGATGTTCATATTGTGCTCTCAACAGTTTTGCGTGGTATTTTCCATTGATTTTTTCGTCCTCCTCAATCATTTCCAATATTTCTTGCTTAGTAGTAGTCTCACGGATTTTATATTTTTCCTTTAGCTCTTTATAATACTTCCTTGTTTCGCCCTTCATATCTTTCAGGCTTGTAGCTCGATACCCCATTTTAGTTGTCAGCGGACATTCCCCAAGGTTACCAATCGCAGACATAAACTGAAACCAGTGCATATTTGTCTTGGTTAGGTCAATACCCCTCGCCCAAAACGCACCCCATATGTCAAGCTGGTCATAATCAAAATCCAGACATTCCTCGTCTGGCTTCTCCTCACGATACCCGTCCTTGTATATTATTCCCGCTCTCCCACAAGACAAGAACCAGAATACTCCGTCAATCGCAACTTGCGGGTCAGGCGGTACTGTATCACTGTATAACAGGTTTATCGCTTGAAGAATTTTCAAGTCTTCATCTACGTTTTTGTCCTTAAATAAAAGAGATATAAGGATACCCACTCTAAAGTCTGTGTTGAGCGGATACCCTTTATACTCAGTTGGGAAGCCATCTAACAATACATTAGTGGCTGCCATTTATTACTCCTCCTTTTCGGGAGCTTCCTCTTTCTTCGTAGCAGGCTTTTTAGCCTTGCCCTTTGTACCCTTTATTCTGTCGGCACTGTACTTGCCGAGAACTGAAGATACCCTCTTCTGCTCCTGCTCGTTTGCCGCAATAACATACGGAGTCAGAGCATCAAACAGAACTGCATATCTCTCAACAGAAGGCAGGCAATCTCCATACAGAGCACCGACAATATCACAGCCGAAAGCCTCATTCACATCAGACTTAAACTGTTCGAGAACTTCCACCTCAGCATCGGAGATAGCCATAAGACGTTCGAACTCGTCCTCGATTTCGTCGATACTCTTATACTTTTCAGTAAGCTCACCCACGATGTTGTTCCAACGGTGAATAAGGTGCATAATCTTGTTAGCAAACCTTCTATCCGTAAAGTCAATCGCAATTCCCTGCGGCTTACCACTCTCGTCAAGCGAGTTAGGAATTTCGATTACAGTCTTAAGGTTAAGGTCTGCGATGTTTGCGTGAGTTGATTTGATGTTACTCTTCATTGTTAATATCCTCCTCAGATGTATTTTCAGTTGGCTCAATGAACCAGTTGTCGACTACGGCAAGGTTCTCCTCAGTAAGGATACCCCGCTCATAATACTTTAGGGCATACTGCCTTATCTTGTACTCGTCCTCTCCATTTGCCATCATAGAATGAAGAGTTCTCATTACGAACTTTGAAAGGTCAAACTTCATCTCTTATTCCTCCTCACTTGCACTCGATACTATCGCTGCGGATAGCTCGCTGAACTTATTGTCTATATAATTCTTGGTGTCCGCTATATAGGTGATACCCATTTCGGCACCCTTGTCATTATATACTGTTGTTACTGGATAATACGTGTTTAGGGCTAACAGTTGCTCTACCTGAGAAGGGGATAGCTCATACGTTGCTGGGTTCACCCTAGGTGACACAACCGTTATTGTTTTTCCTTCGAGCCAAGACAGGAAATTGTCTAAGCTTCCACCAAATCTCTGGGTCAAACCATCATATATGCGGACAGAATACATAACACACGCACCATCCGCTTTATTTTCATCCCCAAATCTCCATGAAACAGGAACACCATAATTGCAAAGAATTGAACTATCTGAAGTTTGCCTTCCTGCTTTAACTGGAGTGGTGTATCTATGTAACTGTGACATAGTCCAAGTATCCTCCGAAGAATACGTGGCTACGGCAGTATTCTCTATCAATACCCCATACCCATCGTTTCTCACTACCAGCGTGTCACATACCCATTCTTGCCCGTTTGAGTCAGTATAATTACCACCGCTCGATACAGGAACACCTCTGAGAGTCCTCATTGCAACAGCAGTCTGAGCTTCATATTTTTGGAACGGGTGAGCAACTGAACCTTTCTCGAGCATAATTCTTATTGTACAATCCGCTGTAGTAAATACTGAAATAAGAACTCTAAGATACCCTGTGCAGGTCTTTGTCACCTTGCCAGTAATTGAGGTCATTGGCTTTGTGTAATCATTAGGGTCGTTCTGAAGATACACTGTATGCCCAGTCGTGCTATCTTGCTCTATTGACAATGTGTAATCCCCATATGCATTTGGAATTACAAACTGAGGATAATCTGAGGTAGCTCCTCCCTTAATTGTATAACTTCCATCTTCATTTGCAATAACTGTCGCTTGTCCGAAACCTTCTAGCCTAGCAAGGAGATTTCTTCTTGCAACAGTAATAACAACATCTTTTATGTCTGATATACTCTGGGGATAATCTGGATTAGGAGAAGGAACTCCTCCAACATAAGGTTCATAAGAATGTGCTGTTGAACCAGACTCAAGCATCCCCTTAAACTTTACCGAGCTTCCAGCTCCGACGTTTACACCCTGCAGCCTAAGATACCCAGACTTTGTGAAGGTGTACTTGCTTCCTGCCGTAACTTGATGCGTGTAATCTCCAACAGTCAAAACAACATACATTGCTGCACCAGCCGCAAGTGAGAAGGTATACTCACCATCTGGGACTGCATCCGTTAAAACAAAAGAAACACCAGATAAATCGTAACCTGTATGGTTTGTTACTGTAATTGTGCCATCGGCGGCTATAGAAACAGTAGCACCGTCATCTCTTGAATAAGCATAGGTGTTAATAAGATTATACCCGTTATACCGTGTCTGAGTAGACTTGCCATAAATGTTAAGCCCGTAAACAGGTTCAGCAGCACTGTCCTCTACTACAATACTTCGCCCCTCAGCAGTAGGCTTAACGAACAAAGGGCTATCATATCC
>ERZ1026772.462-NODE-462-length-29906-cov-5.553080_pt1 | contig 29906 bp, 32 predicted proteins | sample MGYA00380124_ERZ1026772 | MGnify/ENA primary metagenome ERZ1026772 (study PRJEB33269, sample SAMEA4719760) | human gut metagenome | biome: human-associated habitat; feature: organic feature; material: feces | place: Cameroon | collected 2013-10 ...
AGTTCGCAGGTTCTTCTTCCGTTCCGGCTCACGTAGAAATGATGGGTCTGATCGGAATGGGCAACAACCCGATGGTCGGCGCAACGGTTTCCACCGCTGTTTCCGTCGCACTGGCTGCAGAGCAGGGCAAGTTCTGATTGTCATCGGACGATATTATGTAAAAAGGGGCTGCCGCATCAGAGATTTTTCTCTGATGCGGCAGCCCCTTTCTTCAGGCCCACAGCGTGAAACTGCAATCATCAAACAGCAGCATCTCAGAAACATCTGCAACAAATCAGAAACGTGTACCGCCTTTCATTGTCACCGAAAGCTTCAGGCCCAGACAATCCAATATTTTAAGGAGAGTATCAAGTCTTGGCATGCACGTTTGAGATTCAATTCTTGCAACCGAGGATTGCGGAATACCACACTCTGCAGCCAGTTCGCGCTGACTCAGACCAAGCTCATTTCTTCTTCGTATCATCGCACTGATGATTCTGGAGTTTTCTTCAATTTCGTCAAGATCCCGGCCTGCTTCCAGATCCGTTTCCCTTATAAAATTTTTATAATCATCCCACGTTCTCATTACGTCTCACCCTTCAATTACCAATCCTTGTTTCTTTGTAAATAGTCATCTCGCTCCGTTTTTGCCTTTATAATTTCTCTTATCGGCGTTTTCTGTGTTTTCTTGCGAAAATGATGAAGCAGAACATATCCGCATCCTTTTCCTTTGAAAAAGAATAAAACTCTATTGTTTCCAGGTCGCAGTTCCCAAATATCTTCATCCAGATGCTTTACAATTGTATCGGGGAGCATAGTACCATTATCAGCAAGCAATTGAATAGAATACAACACCTGTTTGTATTGAATTCTCGCATCCTTGACAGATCGTCCTTTTATACGTAAGTCCTCCAGCCAATTCCACACCTCAGAAAATCCATGGCGATCTTCATAAAACTCAATTTGAATCAACAGTTCTCCTCTCCGCAGATGATAGCATATTCGCTATCATTCATGCAATCATCTTTTTCTGCTCATACCATTCATAAGGTGCTTATGTGCTTGCCGTTAGATACAAAAACACCCGTACCCAGCCAGGTACGAGTGTAATGAATACTTTCACGTGGAATCTATTGATAAAATATCCAAAAAATGAATGTTTCTGAATTAAGCTTTGGCATGCACGGCGTCCGCCATCTCCTTTACATACTCACCGACCGGCCCGGCTGCTTCTTTTCCATATTTCGCAATGATCTTGATGATTGCAGATCCCACGATGGCTCCGTCGGAGAGCTCTGCCATTTTTGCTGCCTGCTCCGGTGTGGAAATTCCAAAGCCTACGGCGCAGGGAACCTCTGTATTCTTTTTGACCAGATCGGTCATTGCTGAAATATCCGTTGTAATCTCGCTTCTTGTGCCGGTTACGCCAAGGGAGGATACCATATAGATAAAACCCTTCGCTTCCTTTGCAATCATCGCGATGCGGTCCTCAGAGGTCGGTGCAATCATCGAAATCAGATCCAGCCCATAGCGTTCAAAAACCGCTGTGAATTCTTCCTTTTCCTCATAAGGCACGTCCGGAAGAATCAGGCCGTCAATTCCTGCATCCGCGGCCTTCTGTGCGAACTTCTCGCAGCCGTAGGAGAAGACCACATTGGCATAGGTCATGTAAACCATCGGTACCGTGATGGTCTTACGCAGCTTCTTCGTCAGCTCGAACACCTTATCCGTTGTTGTCCCGGCCTTTAATGCCACTTCATCGGCTTCCATGATAACCGGTCCCTCTGCCGTCGGATCCGAAAACGGGATGCCCAGCTCAATCAGATCCGCTCCATTCTCCACAGCCGCGTGAACCACCCTCTCCGTGGTCTCCAGATCCGGATCTCCTACGGTAATGAAGGCAATAAATGCTTTATGATTCTGAAATGCTTCCTCTATCCGGCTCATTCTGAAATCTCCTCTCCGCGGTATCTTGCAATTGCTGCGCAGTCCTTGTCGCCTCTTCCGGAAACCGTGATAACGATTACCTTATCCTTGTCCAGCTTCGGAGCAAGCTTCATGGCATAAGCGATGGCATGAGAGCTCTCGATGGCCGGGATAATGCCTTCCATCCGGGACGTATATTCAAAGGCTTCCACCGCCTCATCGTCTGTAACCGGAACATACTCCGCCCGGCCAATGTCATGCAGATACGCATGCTCCGGTCCGATTCCCGGGTAATCCAGGCCTGCCGAAATGGAATACACCGGTGCAATCTGTCCATATTCGTTCTGGCAGAAGTAGGACTTCATCCCATGGAAAATACCAAGGCGTCCTGTATTGATCGTTGCAGCTGTTTCAAAGGTATCGATTCCGCGGCCTGCCGCCTCGCAGCCAATCAGCTGTACCGAGGGATCGTCAATGAAGTGATAGAATGAGCCGATGGCATTGGAGCCGCCGCCGACACAGGCGATCACCGCATCCGGAAGTCTTCCCTCCTTCTCCAGCATCTGCTCCTTGATCTCTTTGGAGATCACTGCCTGAAAATCACGGACAATGGTCGGGAACGGGTGAGGGCCCATGACTGAGCCCAGGCAATAGTGCGTATCCTCAATCCGGCTCGTCCATTCGCGCATTGCCTGCGAAACCGCATCCTTCAGCGTTCCGGTTCCATCGGTGACAGGGACTACCTCCGCGCCGAGAAGCTTCATCTTGTAGACATTCAGCGCCTGTCTTTCTGTGTCCACCTTTCCCATAAAAACAACACATTCCATTCCAAGAAGTGCTGCCACCGTTGCCGTTGCCACGCCGTGCTGGCCTGCTCCGGTCTCCGCGATCAGACGGGTCTTTCCCATTTTCTTCGCCAGAAGTGCCTGACCGAGACAGTTGTTGATTTTATGAGCTCCGGTGTGGTTCAGATCCTCACGTTTTAAGTAAATCTTCGCACCGCCGAGGTCCCTCGTCATCTTCTCCGCATAATACAGACGGCTCGGGCGCCCCGCATAGTCATTGAACAGCTGCGTCAGCTCTGCATTGAACTGCGGATCGTTTTTGTATTTGCTGTAAGCTTCCTCCAGCTCAATCACTGCATTCATCAGAGTTTCCGGAATGTACTGTCCTCCGTGAACTCCGAATCTTCCATTCTGATTCGTCATCTCTGTTATCCTTTCTTATTCTTCATCCGCGCCGTATACGGCGGCCATACCGTCCGCACTGCGAGCTGCAGTCACTCCCCGCGTACTGCGGTTACAAATCTTCTTATCTTCTGTGGATCCTTCCTTCCATCTGTTTCCAGAGAGGAGCTGACATCCACCGCAAAGGGCTTTGCCTTCTCAATGGCGAGCTGCACGTTATCCGGTGTCAGTCCTCCTGCGAGGAAAAATCGTCTTCTGCAATTCTTCAGAAGGCTCCAGTCGAAGCTCTCTCCCGTGCCGCCTGCTCCGTGATCCAGAAGGATCTCATCTGCTGCCGAGGCTTCTGCTTTCCGGACATCCTCTTCGTTCTCGATCCGGAAGGCCTTTACGATGCAGAGATCTCTTCGCCCCTTATATTCTTCCCGGAGTCTCCGGATTTCTTCATCCGTCTCCTGCCCGTGAAGCTGTACCATATCCAGCCGGCAGACTTCCAGCACCCTCCGGATTTCTTCGGTCCCGGCATTTACAAATACGCCGACCGGCCGGATTCTCGCATCCAGCGCTCTCCGAAGCTCCTCTGCCTGCTCCGGAGAAATGTACCGTTTTCTAGAAGGATCGAAGATAAAACCGGTGTATTCCGGAAGCTGTTCGTTGACGGCCTGTACATCCGATAAGGTGCGGAGGCCACAGATTTTTATTTTTACAGGACCATTTGCCGATCTCATTCCGACCTCCTGTTCCTTCTCTCATATCAGCCCTCGTAGCCGGTTCAGCTCCTCCTTCGGGCTTCCGGCGCGCATCAGCTGCTCTCCGATAAGGACCGCGTTTACACCGTTTTGCCGAAGGATCTCCACATCCTCCGGAGTCCGGATCCCGGACTCTGCAACAAAGATGGTTCCTGCAGGTGCACAGGAGCGAAGCCGGATGCTGTTGTGAATGTCCACCGTGAAATCCTTCAGGTTCCGGTTGTTGACACCGATGATTCTTGCTCCCGCCGAAACGGCCGAGGCAACCTCTGCCTCATCATGCGCTTCCACAATTGCGGAGAGCCCCAGGGAATCTGCAGCTTCAAGATACTCCGCCAACGTTCCGGTATCCAGAATGGCACAGATCAGAAGAATGGCAGAGGCTCCGAGAAGCTTCGCCTCATAGATCATGTACGGATCCACGGTAAAATCCTTGCGAAGACAGGGTACCGTGACTTCTTCTGCGATCTCCCGAAGGTATTCCGTGGAGCCGAGGAACCATTTCGGCTCGGTAAGAACCGAGATGGCAGAAGCGCCCGCCTCCTCATACTGCCTTGCAATTTCCAGATAGGGAAAGTCCGGAGCAATGAGGCCCTTGGAGGGCGAAGCTTTTTTACATTCACAGATAAAATGAATGTCGCCGTCTGCTGCCAGTGCCTTCTCGAAGCGGAACGGCTCCGGGAAACCAGGAGCAGAAGTTCCCGAACTCAGGACACCCTTCCTTGAAGCGGCCAAGGCTTCTTCCCGGATTTCCTCCAGCGGCTTTCTCTCCTTCGCCTGTTCCACACGATATCTGGCATAATCTGCCAGCTGGTCCAGAATCGTACTCATCGGCTGCTGACCTCAATCACTTTGTTCAGGGTTTCCAGTGCCTTTCCGGTATCAATCAGCTCAGCTGCAAGCTTCACGCCGTCCGCCAGAGTCTCGGCTGCCTTGCCGGCATAGAGCGCCGCCCCTGCGTTCAGAAGAACGATGTTTCGTCTTGTCCCTGTGATGGTTCCGTTCAGGATGCCTCTTGTAATCTGCGCATTCTCCTCTGCCGTGCCGCCGACAATTTCGTCCTTGGTTCCTCTCTCAAGACCGAAATCCTCCGGCTGAATCACTGAGGTCCGATAAAAGCCATCGCGCAGCTCGCAGATCGTTGTCGGTGCGCTTGCGGAGATTTCATCCAGATGATCCTGTCCGAAAACAACGAGGCCTCTCTTGACCCCAAGGGAGCTCAGCACCTTCGCGACCGGCTCCACCAGATACTCATCGTATACGCCCAGAAGGAACATCTCCGGCTTTGCAGGGTTCGTCAGGGGTCCCAGAATGTTGAACACTGTGCGGAAGCCCAGCTCCTTGCGGATCGGTCCCACGTACTTCATTGCGGAATGATACTTCTGTGCAAACATGAAGCAAAAGCCCGCCTCCTCCAGCATCTTCCGGCAAAGCTCCGGATCCTGCTGAATGTTGACGCCGAGTGCCTCCAGACAATCCGCTGTTCCGGAAAGGGAAGAGGCTGCGCGGTTTCCGTGTTTTGCCACCTTGACGCCGCCTGCTGCCACAACCATTGCTGCTGTCGTGGAAATGTTAAAGGAATGTGCACCGTCTCCGCCGGTTCCGACAATTTCCAGGACCTCCATCCCGGGATGCTCCACCGGAGTTGCCAGCGAACGCATCGCATAGGCACAGCCTGAAATCTCATCGATAGTCTCTGCCTTGGTCGATTTTGTCGACAGCGCCGCAAGGAAGGCCGCGTTCTGCGTCGGAGTGGTCTCGCCGCGCATGATCTCCAGCATGGTTTCCTTCGCCTCGTCATAGGTGAGATCTTCCTTATTCACAATCTTGATAATGGATTCCTTAATCATGATCTTTCTCCTCCTTATTTCCGCTCCTTTTGCTTTCGCTCACAGCTCCAGGAAGTTTGCCAGAATTTTTGCACCGTCCGGTGTCATAATGGATTCCGGATGGAACTGCAGTCCGAACACCGGGTACTCCGTATCCTGCACCGCCATCACCTCATCGTCCTTCGTCTTTGCAATGACGCGGAGGTTTTCCGGAAGTGTTTCCTCAACTGCCGCAAGCGAGTGATATCTTGCAACCGGAATTTCCTTTGGCAGGCCCTTGAAAATCGGGCTTTCCGTATCAATCTCCGCAATCGACTGTTTGCCATGCATCAGCCTTTTCGCATAGCCGACCGTCGCGCCGTAGGCCTCACAGATCCCCTGCTCACCAAGACAAACCCCGAGGATCGGAAGCTTCGTCCGAAGCTCCCGGATCACATCCTCACAGATGCCTGCATCTGCAGGGCGCCCGGGGCCCGGAGACAGGATAATCTTCTCCGGCTTCAATGCTTCGATCTCCTTCACGGTCAGCTCATCGTTCCGGATCACCCGGATGTCCGGCCAAAGGGCTCCCACCATCTGATACAGGTTGTAGGAGAAGCTGTCATAATTATCAATCAGCAAGATCATTGGCCGCCTCCAGTGCCGTCACAACGGCTTTTGCTTTGTTGATGCACTCCTGATATTCCTTTTCCGGCACCGAATCCGCGACAATCCCGGCTCCGCTCCGGATGAAGACCTTTCCGTTTTTCTTATAGGCAATCCGGATTGCGATGCAGGTGTCCAGATTTCCGGTGAAATCCAGATATCCGATGGCACCTCCGTAAATGCCCCTCTTGTTGTTCTCCAGATCGTTGATCAGCTGGCAGGCCCGGATCTTCGGGGCTCCCGAAAGCGTTCCTGCGGGAAGAATCGAATCCACCGCATCGAGCGCATCCAGATCCTCCCGGATCTCTCCCCGAACCGTCGAGCCGATGTGCATGACGTGGGAGAAGCGAAGGACCTCATGATAGCGCTCCACCTGAACCGTCCCGAATCTGGAAATCTTTCCGATGTCGTTTCGCCCCAGGTCGACCAGCATGTTGTGCTCTGCAAGCTCCTTCTCATCCGCAAGAAGGTCCTTCTCCAGCTCGTCGTCTTCCTCCTTGGTCTTTCCTCTCTTTCTCGTCCCCGCAAGCGGGAAGGTATGAAGCACGCCGTCCTCCAGCTTCACCAGAGTTTCCGGCGATGCACCTGCAACCTCCACATCCGTTCCGGAGAAGTAGAACATATACGGCGACGGATTCAGGGTCCTGAGAATCCGGTAGCAGTTCAGAAGGCTTCCTTCATACTCGCCCTCCAGCCGGTTTGAAAGAACGATCTGAAAAATATCGCCTTCCTTGATGTGGTGCTGTGCCTTGCGGACCATTTCACAGTAATGCTCTCTGTCAAACAGCGGCCGGATTTCGGACCTAAGCGTTCCTGCCGTCTCTTCTTTCTCCTTTCCGGTCCGGATGAGACGGATCAGATTCTCCAGCTCCCTCTCGGCCTTCCGATAAGCGGTTTCTGCTTCTGCAAGGTCGATGTTGACGATCAGAATGATCTTCTGTCGGAGATTGTCAAAAGCAATCACCTTGTCAAACAGCATCAGATCCACGTCCTTAAAATTCTCCGTATCCTCCGCATCCAGATGGAGGGACGGCTCCGAATACTTCAGGTAATCGTAGGAAAAATATCCGACCAGACCTCCCGCAAACGGCGGAAGAAACGAAAGTCTCGGCGACCGGTATTCCTTCAGGATCTGACGGATCGCAACGCCCGGATCCTTTGTCTCAAAGGAAAGCGCTCCTGCCTTCATGTGACCGTTCAGACATGTGATCTCCATCGTCGGATCAAAGCCAAGGAACGTATACCGTCCCCACTGCTCCTGTGCCTCCGCAGACTCCAGAAGATAACAATGGTCGGAAACATTCTTCAGCTTCCGGAGAATCTGAATCGGCGTGTAAAGGTCGGCAAGGATCTCCGTGCTGACCGGAATTCTCCGATACTCACCCTCTGCCGCATACTGCAGTACTTCCTCCAGGGATGGTCTGATCTTCATCTTTGCAGGTGCTCCTTTCTTCCAGTTGCGTAAAACACAAAAAATCGTCCTCGACAGAACTCATCTTGAGTTCCATCAAGGACGATCTGAATTCATTGCTCTCAGCCGCGGTGCCACCTTGATTCACAGAAGAAAGAATGGATTTCCCCCTGTGCTCTTAACTGGATACAAACATATCCATGGCAGCTCACGCGTGCCTTACGTCGCAAAATACTTGCCTTGCGGCTTTCCTCGCGCCCTCAGCGGTCCATTTGCAGGCAGGTGCTACTGCCGGGTTCCCATCATCCCCGGCTCTCTGGGAGTTCCTTTGCATGCGTTATTTCCACTTCATCAGTTTAAAGTGTTATCAAATTGTTGTGCTTATGATACTGCTGCTTCCGGGGAAATGCAAGGGTTTTTTCAGCTCTGCGAATTATCTGACTCTATGAGCCAGATAATTCTGTTAATGTCATGATGCCTTATCAAGCATGTCGTAGATATATGTCCGCAAGCCATCCTCCCTATCTATGCCGTATTTCTCGTTTATCAGGATATAATACTTCATAATTCTATCTTTCGGCAGAAGCTCGCTGGAAGGTATACTGTCTTCGTATCCTTTCCTCGCTTCCATCCATGGTTTCTCATTGTGCGTGATCTTCTCCAATACCTTTCCGCCATACATCCCGAATGTATTCACAACAAGGTCAATCACACGCTTCTCGTCATCCGTCAGGGCATCCTCTGTGCCTTCCAAAAGCGCAAACCTCGCGTCATCGATGGGATTATATTTGAAATCCCGGAACAGATCATAAACCTCCGGATAAATTCGTTGAACTCGGGGCGTTGATGATCGTAGCATCCACAATCGTTCCGCCATGCATGATCAGTCCCGCTTTCTCAAGACGGGAACTGACATCGGCGAAGATCTGTTCACCGATGTGATGCTCTTCCAGCAGATGGCGAAACTTCAGGAGCGTTGTCGCATCCGGAACCTGTTCCTTATAAAAATCAAGATGCATGAAGGATCTCATGGCATAGCTGTCATAGATCGTATCAAGGAACTCCTCACGGCGGGTTTTCTTCTTCCGTCTGGAGTATTCAATATCAGTGAAAGTCTGCTGTTGCATAGGGTCGCACCGCCTTTCTTGATACTTCTATATTTACAGTAGTGGCGCACTTCTTTCACTTGAAATGCTCGATTAAATCAGCGTTTCCTTAGAAAGCCATATTCTTCATCAGAATTATGAAATCCGATTATTTTCATGTTGCTCCCACTTTCTGCACGGCCAATTCCAAGTCAAGATCATGAAGTCCGTAATACGCTTTTTTCAGGAAATCGACCGGAATCTTCGTGACAATTTCTGAACTGGGCAAGTCATAATACCACTGGTAATACGCGTAGAACTCACCAATCCAATCCGGAATAAATCCCTCTATGCATCGCCCCGATTTCATAGAATACTGTTCATTCTTCGTAAAATAATCCCACAGTTCCTTTGAATCCATTGTAATTACATATGCCTGAGATTCATCAATGCACTTTCTGGTTTTACTCATCATGTATGCATTGATAAAATCTTCCGTATCTTTATCAGGAAAGTTCTGGGCCACATAATCAAACAGTTTTCCCTGATTCTCAACCACATCCCCTAAATATGCTTCAGAATAGGCGCGCATCCATCTCACCTCTTTTCATAGTAATGTACTGAATACTCTTGTAACCCTGTTCTCATCGGAATTTACCAGATCTCGCATCTTTCTTCTTGCGGCAACGTCGCGTATGTTATATCGTTCATTAAATTCACTGTATTCAACAGGAAGCAACCCTTCCATCTGTTCGTGAAGCTGTGCATAAGCACGTTCCGATTTGATACAAAACTGAATGCCCAAACCGCCAAGCGACAACAATTCTTCTAAGATATCCACATCTATGTTGTCTCGAACAAATTCTTTTGCAATATAAAAATAAGAAGCGTTCGCTCTCCATCCCTTGATTACATCATAGCCAGTTGTGTCTATTCCATACTTCTCAATGAATTTAGACGAAAGCACTCGATATCTCTTAGAATCCGCAGCGTCACGGTGTTTCATCAATTCCGCTAACCATGTCAGAACATCATATTTCTGAAAATCCAGAATGTTCAAATTCCGGCACTCCAATTCAAATTGATGTACCCAACCATTCTGTTCAAACGGATTGCATACCGCCCATTCTTTTGCCAGTTCAATGTCTTCTGTCAGATAAAAGCCGCGTCCGTAATCATGTTTGTCATTTCCACCACCGAAAACCGGCTTCACAATCAGATTCGGAGAGCCATGATATAGTATCATCTTCTCCATTGCGTCTCTCCTTTCTCACACAAACATCTTTTTCAACATGGATTTTTAATATTCTTCAGTTTCTCCAGCTTACGCTGATGTGGCTCTTGCGAGCTCCCCCTCGAAGAGCGCATACAGGAATATACCGCCCTTAAGTGTAAATCGCTCCACATATTCTGACACCGACAGTCTGTATACGGTTCTTTCCAACCCATACGCCGTCAGTGCTTCCTGAAATGTTTTTCCGCTGGCCACTGCCTGATTCTTCAATCTGTCCTTTACAGATATTGCACTTATCATACGAGCATCTCCAGATATTGTCTCATCGCCTTATCGCATTTCATCAGTTCTGCATATTTCAGAAGTCGGTTCAGATTCCGGTCTTTTCTCTGCAGATAGGTCACAAGTATCTCCTTGGTTTCTTCAATACCGACCTTCTCCCTGTAAAACACGATATCCACAACGGTTTTTTCCATATCATAGATCTGGAATTTATTCTTTCCTTCCTTGACCGTAGTCACGCCCAGCTCATGTCTGTCATCGGTATAATGATGAACATTCATCTGCGGCCAATCCGGCATAGTGGATACCTTAGCCTTCCTCGGAATGGCTACATCAACTGCATCCGGAATAAACGTCGTCAGATGATAATAGACCGCAGCGCTGAGCAGACAGATCACACCCTTCGGTGCATAAGCCTCAGCATAATAGAAGTCTGATTCCTCACCACGATATTCAGCATTCTCGTAATAGCTCTTATTAAGTTTTATAAGCTTTCCTTCATCGACCAGCTTGCTGACCTTATACTGTGAAAAGCCTTTTTCCTTAAGCTCCTTCATGGAAAAGATCTTCTGATCTCCAGGAAGTATTGCTGTACCTGCCATCTTTTCCACCTCGATTTTATTTAACTTATTTTCGGCATTTCTATATTCTGCCGAATTTCAATTAAACATTACAACCAAACGCGCCGTTTGTCAATTGAAATCTGAGATGACAATGCAGGCTCATACCCCCGTCTTACATTTCACGATTTTGCACGCGTGACCCCCGCGCCGTTCCCTGGGGGCCTTGCCTGTAGAGATTTCACCCGCCCCCTACCCGCGATGGTTTTGGTTTCCCCAATAATCCCCTCTCTCTGCGTGTATGGTTGAGTGACACAACTTGCACAGCGCGATCAGGTTACTTCGATCATGTGTGCCACCTCCACTCAAAGGCAGCTTATGATGGATCTCTTCAATCGGCACGATAATTCCACGTTCAAAACACATCTCACAGAAGGGATGCTCCGCAGCATACTTGTCACGGATCCTCTTCCATGCACGACCGTATCTCTTCTTCGTAGACTTATCTCTGCCGTACTTCTCATAATTACTATTGCTTAGCTTCTCATGCTCTTCACAGATCCTTTTGTCTGTCAGCTTCGAGCATCCGGGATAAGAGCATGGATGCAGCTGAATCTCCGCATCCTGAACAGACGCATTATAGTCGGAAATCAGCTGTGCATAAGACCACGCCTGATAGGATGGATGAACAACTCTCCTGTTGCTACCGCCAACAAAGGTTTCCACAAGCGTTTCACTTTGAGCCACCTTCTCCAGACTGCTCCACTGCTTCAGCTCCACGATAACCATATCCGGATGATTTTCGGCATCGTATCCAGATATCATAAAATCCACTCGCTTCGCGGTCTGCGGAATGTTGTATTCGATGGCCACCCCTGCATTCTCCGGTATTCCCGGGTCGCTCAGCACCTTATACATGTAGTTGTAGGAATTTACCCAGGACATGAATTCATTCTGAACCGTGTGGCGCCCGAGCCTTTGAAGCATGCACTGCTCAATTTCCTCTGCCAGCGTATCCTCCTGCACACTTCTCAGAAAGTCACTTTCAACCCATCATAGACAATCATTTTCCACTGCCTCGCCGCAATTACAGTTCCGTATACTTCTTCGCAGTTCCGTACGCCTTATCAATGGGATACTTGCGATCGTTTCGTTCCAGCTTCTCCGTTACAATTTCCGAAATATCAAGATCCAGATCACTGGCCAGATACCCGCAATATAAGAGTACATCCGCAAGTTCCTCACGGATCTTGTCTCTCTTTCCGGAAACCTCCAAATCTGTTCCCGACCACTGGAAAACCTCCAGAAGCTCAGCTGCCTCCAGAGAAATCGAAATGGCAAGATCCTTGGGATTATGGAACTGCTTCCAGTTTCTCGCATCCCGGAACGCTTCTGCCTTCTCCTGAAGATTCCGAATCGAATCCTGACGTTTTTCCCGAAGCCTGTCTCTGGTAATCATCAGGGAATATCCAAGCAGGTTCTGCCCCTTCCATTTCGAAGGACAGAGTCTGTTCGGATCCTTCATAGACAGACCGATGCCCCAGATTTGGTCCTTCACGGCACATTCTGCAAGGATCGAATCTCCGGTATCCAGCAGTTTCCTTTTCAGATCCTCATTCTGAGCAAACTTCTGCAAAAGTCCCTCGTAAATCAAAATCTGGCGGACACCATTCCAAACCTGCTCCTCATATCCGGAAACCAGCCGTCCCAGCTCCTTGATTCTGGCAACGTCCTCCGTTTGCAGAATTTCGGAAGCAATTGCCCTATCCTCAAACGTCATTGCTTTCCGGTACATCATAAACTGCTCCATGGAAGAAAAACGAATTCCGTCTGTCACAAAGTCAGAAAGATACCAATTGCTCAAAAATCCGAATTCCTCTTCCGGATTGTGAAACCCTATTACATTCATCGCTCGCACCTCTATTCCACCGTAAACTCGGTCCATTTTATCTTGTTGTACTGTTTTTTATTGATGCTTTTTCGGAAACACTTAAGATTTATTTTACCATGCAATCCCTCTGCCGGTCTCGCCGGTTGGCGGGCTCTGCATTTCGTTTCCTCTGCACATTTTGAATCATCCATGTCCGAAAAGTACAAGCGCAGCAGGAATATTCTGTGATATGGTTACATTACAATTTGTATCTTTTTAGCACCTGCCACATTTCAATGTGAATTGACTGCTTGCAGGCAAATTCACGATCGAAATTGGCAGGCGGCCAAGGCCCGAAGGGACTCTGGCCAGCCGCATCGAGGATTTGCGAAGCAAATTCGAGATGGGTGCTAAATAGATACTACAATTTATTCTGTACCGGGGGAGGGTTATCATGGCATTGGTAAATCTTAATATGAACAGTAAGTATCTCGGTGGAAACACCGAAGTGACCATCATTCTTCCGGATCGTCCCTGGGGCGACGAACCGGAAAGGTTTTACCGAAGCGGAAGAAAATACAAGGTTCTGTGGCTTCTGCACGGCACATTTGGTGATCACACCGACTGGCTTCGCAAGTCAAACATTGAGCTCTATGCCACCGAAAAGAATCTGGCCGTCGTCTGTGCATCTGCGTTAAACTCCAACTATTCCAACTGGACTACCGCCATGATGGGCTACAACATGTACGATTTCATGATCAAGGAGCTGATGCCTGCGATGTATGGATGGTTTCCGATCTCTGACAAACGCGAGGACAACTTCATTGCAGGCCTGTCCATGGGCGGACGCGGAACCATAAAATTTGCCGTAAACTATCCGGAAAAATTTGCCGGAGCTGCCGTTCTCTCTGCTGCACCGGTCGATTTTTCTCTCCTTGGGCCCGGCCAAAAACGTGCTTTCCTTGACACGGAGGAGCCGCGTCTCAAGGCCACCATCGAGAATGCCGGAGGATTGGATGCCTATGTGAACTCAGAAGAAAACGTATGGGCAATCCTGGATGGCTTTGCCGGAAGAAAAGAACTCGATAAGCTTCCCCGGCTCATGTTCGCGTGCGGCGAGGATGATTTCCTTGCGGAAAACTTTACTATTTTCAGGAAACATGCGGAAGAAATCGGAGTGAAGGCAGAATGGTTCACGCTTCCCGGATACGGGCATGAGTGGCGCTTCTGGGATCTTGCAATTCAGCACGCACTCACATTCTTTGGACTGGATGAAGACGAAGGAGGAAATCCCTTCTGAGGAGGCAGTCCCTTCTGATCTGCACAGGGACATTATTATTAACCCCGATTATTCACCACGACAATTTCGGCCAGACGGCTAGGCGAAATCCTACGCTGATTCTATCTCCCGCCCATTTAATGTGGAAAGGTCTCCTAAAATGAGCATAGCTATCCTATTAGCCCAATGTAAACCACCAGTTGAACTGGTGGTTTACATTGGGCCCTTATCAGGGCCGATTACTGCTTCCGCCAAAAGGCGGGATGTTGTTGCACGTCTTTGCATATTGCGAAGCGTAATGACCGGTTCGGCGGAGCCGGACGGCGCAATGCACGTCTTCTCTCATCTGTCCATACAGAACCTTTTTCCGGTATTTCGGAATGAAAACAACACCTTTCTTATCGTAACATAGGAGGCTTTATCACATCATCCTTAACGTTTCCACTTACTTCATTCTCCCCAGCATAGTTGGGAGATTAGACCTTTCATTCAAATAGAAAAGGCGACTGAAGCCGCCTCTCTTCTATTGGCATGCTAGAAAGTATGCCGTATACATAAAGCAGGAGCTCGAGTACTGAAATTATTGTGATTTCAGCATCCAGCCCCCAATCTTCTGATTCATTTCTATTGCTTCATTGCACTTGTCACTGGGAGTTAATACATTTCAAAAAGAAGATATAAAAAGTCTACTCTATGTTTCTATGCCTTTTCTCCATTTCATGATCAGTAATATCATATTCATCTTTAAACATCATTGAAACAATGTCAAAAAAGATAAACAGTGACTGTTCAAACAAATTACCCATCAACTGTCTAGTCGGTATCATATTACCTTCTGCATGATACGCTTCTGCAGGAACACGCACCACAAGATCAGACATGCTTTGAATAATTCCTCTTTCGGCAGCCGTGATCAAGACCAATATTGCGCCTTGTTCCTTTGCACGCTGACATATATAGACTTCATGACCTATCTCTCCAGAACCAGATGTACAGAGCAGAAGATCGCCTTTTTGAATTCCAGGAGTCGTATCATCCCATATCCAATAGGCCTGCTTTCCTAGATGCATCAATCTCATTGCAAATGCTTTTGTTGATAAACCTTCTCTACCAACCCCTAACAGAAAGATTCGTTCTGCTTCATATATCTTTTTCAAAAATTCTGCTATTTCTTCTTCTTGAATACAATCAAAAACCTGTTTTATCTCTCTAAGTACAAGAGCAGAATAATCACTGTATGTTTTCATTACGCTCCTTTTCTATGTTCTATTTGCTTTTCATGTGGAATGCCTTGAATTTGATATGGAGTGTTTAGTGCAGCAAGTCTGATAGTAAAAGCCGCCAATCCATTGAACACATAGGACTGGCGGCTCTATCATACTATCGCCGGCTCCTCTCCATATACAAGCACGCACGATCTTCTCAAAACATTTTGTGACTGAGCTCTATCTATTCTAATTCCGGGAAAAAGCAAAGGCGTTTTCCCTTAGAATCTGCTGCAATGACGTGATCGCCTTCAAATTTGAAACGAAGAGGATGATCATTAAAAGTATACTCTCTGATTTCCTGCGTAAAATGCATTGGCAGTTCAACGCATTGTCCTACAGGCAAATTGTATAAATACAGCCAATTGTGGTCAAAATAATGTTTGATGCCAACCTCTTTCAGATCCTTAGTAATTGCCGGACGATCTGTTAACTCACTCATGCGAACTCGGACTATTGATGGCTTTGCAATTGTGATTTTGCTAATTCCATTATTGCTATAAGGAGTTTTGAAATCCAGGTTAGAATCATTATAATCAAACAGCATATTAATACTGATAACATCCCTGTGATACGTAACACGATAGTCTCTTGCAAAGCACAGACCGCTGACGATCCCCGCCAGATTATCAAAATTAAACTGAAGCATCCCGCCATAATTCAAGGTAGTATCCGGCTCATATTCATGCCCGTAAGGACTCGGCTGTCCACACGCTCCTTTCAGACGACTTGCAAACCTGTTTGTAGCGTCATCATCAGTTGGATCATCAGGAAGAAAACTCGTATCCAACAGCTGCATAGGAAGGATGTGACAGCGAATGGCCTTTTCTGCGCGGGCATAGTATTCTTCGTATCCAGCATTTCCCAAGCAAATACTTGCTTCCATGAGTTCGGCCGCATCATTGGCTTCGCCTATCAGGTCCGTTCTCAAGCCATTTTCAGTACACCATCCAATATCTTTAAGCGCGATTTGGTAATAACCATTTTCTAAGAATACTTTTACCCGATCAAGGATGCTATGATCATTCAACATGTCGCCTAGCATTGCAATTCCTGATAAGGTTGACGTCGTAGAATGAACGTGTTCAGCGAATCTTTCCCCAACAAAGGCACCATCTTCTCTTAAATGGAATTTGAAGCATGCATCCTTTAATCTGATTGCCTGATCCAAGGCTTCTTGAAGATGCGTGACCTTATACAATCTCACCAAAGCTCCGACATATCTTCCAACCGTGGACGCAAATCTAAAGTGTTCATACTCGTTACAGCAAACGGTATAAACTCGTCCGCCGCATTCTTCTTCAAACAGCTTCTCTTTCCACTTCCCTGTGTCATAATCAAAGTACCTGTCAATCATTTTGATTAAGTGCTTTGCCATATCCATCGCTTCCTGATCATCAGGATTCAATGTCAGTAATCCAACAAAGGCATACATGGCTTCCCGAAGATTGTGTAAATCACAGACAGGTAATGATTCCATTGTGTCCAGATTCAGATCAGCCGGCATTTTCATTTTGTTATCGAAGATATGAAACGCCCAATATCGAAGATGCTCATATACTTCTTCAGGAACATGAACATTTGCAATTCTGGATGCGTTCGGTAAAGCCTCCAAAAAACGCCCCATAATATGAACATTGCTTAAACTGGGATGATGCCCCGCGCCAAAGAAATCTCTCTGTACATATAATGAAAAGTAGGGAAGATAATCTCTCTTACTGTCATACCATGTAAGCATTGGCGAAATACCTTCACGAATTGCCAGTTCCATATCATAATCGTTAATTTTCACATATTTAGGGAAATTCATTGTTTCCTCCTCTCAAGTAAAAACATCATGACAAAAATCAAGTGCCTCTTTGGCATCTAAATCAAGCATTTGTTCATCTGCATTTCCGGATAAATCTCTCCAAACTTTAACATCCCGACCTACTGTTCCTCCACTTCGGACAAATGGCTCCATTACAATGTCCCCATCATATCCGATCTCGTGAAGGGCTCTGGAGATTTCTGCCCAAGGCAGTCTTCCCTTTCCAGGAACTTTACGATTTGCTTCACCTACATGGATTCTGCCCAATAGAGGTCCGGCTGTTAAAATCGCATCATAGAACGAGTCTTCTTCAATGTTCATATGAAAAGTGTCCAGCAATAATCCGATATTCGGTTCACCCACTTCTTGACAAAACCGAACGCCCTCTTCGGCAACATTTGTAAGGTATCCTTCAAACCGATTTAAGCATTCTATTAAGAACTGAATTCCATATTCATTGGCAATTTTCGTGACATAGCGAACGTTCTTAACACTATTCTCCCAATCTCTTTGCTTATCTATGGGTATTTTATACTCAACAGGCCAATATGAGTTCAGTCCTCCACCGATTGAGTCAATTCCAAGATTCTGCAATCTAGGAAAGAGTTCCGTGTAAAAAGATTTTGCATTTTTTACTATCAGCTCATCTGAAGAAGAAAGATCGCATGAGGGCGGAGGTCCAAAGCCAGCAGTAAGACGGATTCCATAAGAATCTGCAATGTCCCGGATCTCTTTAAGCTTGCTATTACTATACTGATTCAATGGTGCGCAGCCTATCTCCAATATGTCAAAGCCAAGGTGTGCCACTTTTTCAATATAGTATCTATAATCTGCCTCCCACTCCTTCTCCCAGTATGCAAAGTAAATTCCATATTTCATAAAATATGCTCCTTTACTCTTCCAATAAGGCTAGTCCTTCATCATGATTGCCGGCGTAGTCTGAAAACAGCCAGGCTTCAATTACATCTATTGCTTTTTCTGTGTTTATCAACCAAGCTCCCATGCAAAGAATGTTTGCATTATTATCCCGTTTGCTCATGATTGCCGGGAAAACATCATGGCATAATGCTGCTCTTACGTTTTTGACTTTATTTGCCGCCATTGCCATCCCCTGCCCAGTTCCGCAAAGAAGAATTCCACAATCATACTCATTGTTTGCAACGGCATGAGCTACCTTCTTAGCAATCACTGAATAAAGTCCCTCTTGTGCTGACGAACAACCTACATCATCAATGCGATAGCCATTCTGACGCATAATGTCCAAAACGCTGCATTTCAAATCATAGGCAGCCGGATCACAACCGATAATGATTCTTTTTTGCTGCTGCATAAACTCCTCCTTTGTTATTTGACCCTTGATACTTTAAGCCGTCATTTCTTTGATAGAATTTGCCATATTCCCCCCTTTTTATCCTTTGACACTTCCAGCTGTCATTCCTTCAACAAATGATTTCTGCATGATCAAAAAGATCAATACAATTGGTAATATCGATATAATTGCGGCCGCATAAATATATCCATAATCGGCTCCCATTTTTCCCACAAAAGCATAGAATTTCAATGATACGGTCCGTACTTTATCGCTTTGTAAAAAAGTGTTCGAAAACAAAAATTCATTCCAGGTATTAACAAACACAATCAACAAGACACTTGTAAAAATTGGCTTTGCTAAAGGAATCGTATTATATACAAAGTTCTGAAGTTCACTTGCGCCGTCTATACGAGCTGCTTCATCCAACTCTTTCGACAACCCCTGAAAATATGCATGAACAAATATAAAATTGAAGGAAATGTTTGTAGCGCTATAAATGATAATCATACATAATGGAGTATTAGCGATCCCCATTTTAGTAAATGTAAAAAATAAGGGAACAATTACTGCAAAAGATGGAATAGCAAGCCCAGCCACAAAGTAACTCTGAAAAAAATTAGCAAAATAACACGGAACTTTTGTCAGCCCATATACTGCAAGAGAGACAATAATCAGAACAATCACAGAGGTTGCTATGCCTATCAGCAAACTGTTCATATAGGCCTGCAAATAATTACCTCTCTGCCATGCGACAATATAATTGGAAAAATTCAAACGATCGGGTATTCCAAGCAGCTGTTTATCTATTTGCTCATTGTCCCGGAAGGAGTTAACAAGCACTACGATAATTGGGAAGATGTGTATTATACTGACCACAGCCGCAAATACCGTCCCAAGTACCTTCATGGTTTTTCGCTTCTGAGTAATCGTCATTGTGCTTCCCTCCTTTTCAGGAACATGTTGAGCAGCATATAAACAATCAAAGCAACGCAGCAAACCACAAGACTTTGTGCTGAGCCATAACCTGCTTCATAATTTATAAAACTTGATTTATAAATACGTGTCGAAAATAATTCTGTTGCTCCCGCCGGTCCGCCCTGTGTCATAATCCATACATAGTCAAAAGTCATAAATGAAGCGACAATAACAAATACGAAATACGATATGATAGTCGGCTGAATCTGAGGTAAAATTACATAGACAAACATCTGAATCGGATTTGTCCCTTCAATTTTAGCTGCCTCAGAAAGTGATGCATCCAGCTGGTGCAATGCCGACATCATTAAAACCAGTACAAAGCCCCAGAAGTGCCAGTTATCAACAAATGCAGCTGCATATAAAGCCTGTTTTTCATTTCCTAGCGGCGCAAAAGTTTCCAAGGAAGTAAATCCCATGCTTCCCAATAGCGGTCCGACTCCGGAATACGGACTATAGAAAATCGAAAATATTTTTCCTGATACAGTTGCACTGACGACATAGGGCAAAAAACAAAGTATACGAAAAAGCATTTGTATCTTCCCGATTTTTGTGAATATCAATGCCAGTCCCAACCCAAAAATTAATGGAACTATAAGGAACAAAAGTATCCAAATAATATTGTTTTTCAGTGCAAGAATAAAATCGATGTCCTTCGTTATTCGAATATAATTTTTAAAACCTATAAAATGGGGCTTCCCTAATCCATTCCAATCTGTCAATGAATAATAAACCATTGAACAGGCGGGGATTACGATCACAATGAAATGTATCAAAAAAGCCGGAAGGACAAAGCAAGTACCTTTCCATTTTTTCTGCTGTCCAGATTTGATCATCGTTGCTTCCTCCTGATTTAACAACAGAGAATGAAAACAGTTCTCATTTCCTTTAAATCGGGGTCAATCACTTTTCATATGGGATTTCGAAAAAATTAATATGAAGATTTTATCGCAGTGGCCTGTCAGCCAAAGCCACAATTTTACCAAAATACTGTCTGGTTTATCAGCCTGCCACTGCGACTCCTCCATATAAACTATGCGCAATCCATGGCTTTAATGATCGAGCCTTTAGATCCTATAGCTTCCAAAATCACCCCTTAAAGAGATACCCGTTATCAAAATCTGTTTCTATTTTCTCCTGTGCCTGATTCAGAAAATCATCCATAGAGATCTGATCATAAAAGAGTTTATCAAGATTATCGTTCAGGTAATTCAATGTCTTTGAGGGCCAGAATGAAAATGCATGATAGCTCAGATTTTCACCACCCAAAAGCTCGTTCTGGTATTCCAATGCCTGCTTAATCCCAGGATCCATGTCTTCAGGATAAAGGTTGGGATCGATTTCACGGCATGGTGTCGAAAAGCCATTGGAAACAGCATCTGCAACTCTTTGCTCATCCATGTAAAAATCGCACATCATTTCGGCACAAAGATCAGCATATTTTGATTTTGCATTAATGCCAATATATTCACCAATCGAGATGCCTGCTGAAGGAGGCGTTCCATTTTTCATAGAAGGCCATTCGGTCTGTCCCCATTCGAAGTCCCAGTTCTTCTGAAGATTGTCTGCTAAAGTTGACCAACCTCCTTCCATATTCATCGCTGCTTTTCCATTACTAAATAATGCTCTTGCTTCATCAAGAGAAATGGCACCACTCTTTTTATCATTGATCCACCCCTTGTCCCAGTCAGCTTTTAACTGCTCAAAAGATGCTCGAATCTCAGGGTCATTAAACGTAATTTCCCCCTTTAATAACTGCTTTTCTTTTTCAACGCCTGCATAAGTGGCGATATAATGATCCCATGCCCAACCATTAAAAATCGTATTTCCGGAGTATCCAAAAGAGATCGGGAGATAACCAGCTTCCTGTGCAGCATTGCAAAGGGATTCATATTCTTCTCTGGTTTTGGGTACTACCTGCCCCAGTTCATCGATCAAAGTTTTGTTATACGTCATACAAGCAGCTTCGATGGAGTGAGGAATACCATAAAGATGTCCGTTATACTCACCGGTTTTTAATGCATAATCAAATAGGAAATCATCCAATTTATACTGTTCACGATATGAATCCAATTCCATTAACATCCCTGCCGCCGTATATTCCGGGATATCAGTTCCATCAATATAGAAAATGTCAGGTCCAGCACCGGCTGCCAGCTGAACACGAAGTGTATTCTGAAGGTCTGGAATATACTGGGCATCAATTGTGACTTCGGGATGCTTCTCAATAAAAGGCGCAAATACATATTTTTCCCAGACATCCTGCTGAGAAGTTTCAATATTTGCCCAGTAGAACTTAATAACAATTTCCTCTGCAGGAGCATTGCTTTCAGTTAGACTTGCGGATTCTTCAACATTTGCAGAGCTACTATCTGTATTGATAGTACCTGCCGTGTCAGCATTTGCAGCGCATCCAGTTAGAAGACCAGTCATCAGCGCACCTACAACGATTCCGTTTGCTACAAATTTCAGTTTTTTCATCGCTTCCCCTTTCTACTTTTCCCCTTTCGTTTTTTGACTATACAAAGAACAAATCGATTTGATGTTCAAAGTATAACCAGTCGGCTATTTTAAAGATATTTGAAATTTTTGTGGATTCTTATAGATATTTATGAAAAAATAAAAACAGAAAAATAGTATAACTATGTAAACATCAAATCATTCGCCTTGACGTAGAAAAACGCCGCTGATTTTTCGTCAGCGGCGGGGTTTTTGACACTGAGCTGGCAGCTGATCCGACCACGGCAGCAGTGGATCCAACTTCTCTGTGTCTATATTTCCTTTATCATCTGCAAGCTTTGGCAGCTCCGTAAGAAGGTGCTCCATATAGCGGTAAACGTTCAGTCCATTCAGCCTGGCTGTTTCGACCAACGAATAGATCACCGCACTTGCTCTTGCTCCTCGCACGGAATTGATCAGTACCCAAGTCTTCCGGCCGATTGTGAACGGACGTATGGCTCGTTCACAAGCTGAGTTGTCCATCGGCACATTCCCGTTCTCCAGAAAGACACGCAGCCGGGATTCATGATCCAGACAATAGTTAGTTGATTCCGCTGGCAGTCTTTCCCTTCGGCAGTACCGTTCCACTCGTCATCAGGTGTTTCAGCCACGCAAAGAAGTCATCAACAAGCGGCTTGATTTTATCATTCCGCTTCCTGCGTCTTTCTTCCGGTGTCAGCTTCGCCAGATCATTCTCGATATTATACATCTTTGCGATTTTTGCCAGCGCCTGCCCGGCAATCGTCTGACTGGCAGCTGCTTTCGCATTCTTATCAAGTGTTTTTACCGCATCTGCAAAATCACGCCGTGCATGACCCAGCAGTTGCCATTGATAAGACCGGGGATTGTCTTCTCCAGCATGTAGTACTGGTTTAACGCATCCGTTTCCAGGTATCCTTCATATCCTCTGAGAAATTCTTCCGGATATTTGTGATGTCTGCCTCTCTGATAGTCAAACAGAACAATCGGATGATCCGTATTGAACTGACCTGTGCGGTAGACCCACATATAATTCTTGTGTCCGGCTGAACTCTTCTTATCCTCCGGGTCAGAAGGATCGTTATCATTGATCACCTGACAGGTGGTTTCATCTGCCTGGATGACGTCACCCTTAAGTTCCTCTTCCTTCAGCCGTTTCCACAATGCTCCAAGGTATTTTTGTGAGAGTATCATCAGTCAGTTTGCCATGGTCTGACGGGAGATGTTCAGCCCGCCTGTTTGAAGTTCCTGTTCAATTCGGTAAAGCGGAAGGGCATTGGTATATTTACCGTTTATGATGGCTGCCACAAGAGAGGGCGCCGCGATCGATCTCTTCAGAAGACGCTTTGGATGATCCGCACGAAGGAATTCATCCTGATGATCGCCATCTGTTCCAACGGCTACGTCGATGATAGAATCCTCTGCCGTATAAACAGCAGGGACACAGCGAACCGTAGTATACGTATCCGGAGGCATCCTTCTCCAACAGTTCCTGCCGTAGAAGGCATCCAGTTCCTCATCCGTAAGCTTGTATTCATGAGTTTCACGCGGAAGATCCTTCACATCTTCTTCGCGCTTTCCTTTTTGCTTCTTTTTCCGGACGGTAATAACCTCCTCCGCAGAAGGCTCCCCGACACGCAGATCAGCTGCCTCTTCGATTTCGTTAAAGAGGTGCATCTGCCCTGTGATCTGATCCAGCTTTTCTGTCTTGCGGCCGAAACGCTGCTGATTGGTAAGGCGGATCTGTTCCAGAACCGCCTCCATGTTCCGGTTCAGCTTCTCCATCTGATCCTGAAGATTTTCATACAATGAAATCAGCTGTTCCTTGCTGAAGTTATTCAGTTCTTCCGGAGTATACTTTGCCATAAATCGGATTCCTTTCGCTGACTGTTATGATACAAAAAAGTTCGCCGTTACGCCACTTTTCCGTATTCTGGCATCCGTCATTCTGCCCATGGATCTGTCACCGACAACGAAGCGGCAATGCATTGGAAATATAGACTTTTCAAGTTTCGAGTGCTCCCTGTCTGAGGCCTCCATTCTTCTTCAAAGCCACGCAGAGAGCCTTCCGCGAAGCGCGGAAAGTGCTGATTTATCATGAAAAACAGAACCTGAAAAGTTCTCTGTTTTGCACAATCACTTTTTTATAAAACACGGTCCGGATGAACGTCCCGGATCTTCGGATGCAGCGGATTCAGCCCCATCATCAACTGTTTGTATTGTTCTGGCGTCAGCTGCGCAGCTTCCTCCGGGGTTCTCGGCCAGGAAAATGCACCATCCTCCAACCTTTTATATAACAGTAAAAATCCATTGCCTTCCCAGACCAGTCCTTTGATCCGGTCCGTCCGCCTGCCGCAGAAGAGAAACAGAATGTCCTTCTCGAAAGGATTGAGGTCATACTTCGTTCCAATCAGCTGTGCCAGAGAATCCACACCCTTGCGAAGATCTGTATAACCAACGGCAAGGATAAGCTTTTGAATTCCGGCAGCTGCAGCCAGCATGAGACACCGCCTTCAGAATTCCGGCAATCAGCCGATCCTCTGCATCATTGGAAAGTTCCACGGTCAGCTGACCAAGGCGGATTACTGCCGCCGCATGCTGCTGGGACTCTGTGTAAAGCTGTGCTTTGTTCAGGTCAATCTCTGCGAAAGCAACCGGGGCCGCAAGATCGTTCCCTGTTATAGAGGTAGGCACAACTTCTTTATGATCAGCATCCGCTATTTCAGCAAGGGCCTCCCTTCGAACCTTGCGCAGCCAGTAGTAAAACTGGGATCTCTGGATTCCATGTTTCTCCAACCAGTTCTTCTGCGTTATTCCTGCAGGACGGCTCTGACATTGCTGAACGATTTGTTTCCAACTGGCAAGCCTCACCTCATACACTTCTTTGTCCATTTGAACCTCCTTGAAAAAGTCTTCCGACTTTTTGTACTTTTTCAAGTATGTCGAATCAGGAGGCGTTACGGAAGGCGAATGATTTGACGTTTACATAACTATTCCGATCTTATTATGCTATTTCTATTAATTTGTACATGCTAGAATTAAGATAGTTGGTTATTACAATCTTTTTAGAGTGGAAATCTCCCTCTCTATAAGACTGATATGCGGGAATTCTCAGTAACACTCAGTAATTTAGTATAATCGTTTAAAAATCTGGTATCTGTGATTCGACAACTTTTTTCTCCACAATAGTAGATACTGGCAATTCACTACATTCACTGTCAGAAGGAGAACTACTATGAACCACAAAATCCACTGCTATGCTGTCTGCAGAAAATGGTGCATTGGCAACGGAGTTATTGCCAATGGTATCTATAATGAGGTAATACAGCTTGCTAACAGAGCGCGCCAAATCCAGGAACACAAGCGAAGTGCGGAAAAATCTATGACTGTGCGACATCTTAACAATGTTGTTCTAATTTGCATTATTTTATAAAGCGTTCTGCGCTACACTTACAGCAGTTATCATCCGAAGCGACTAAGATTTATTTGCTGATAGTCATGGAAACGTAGTTAATATTTGCTGGTTGTCATTGAAGGAACTAAAGGATGACAGAAAGCAGAATGTCGTTCCTAAAATGCTGACACATGCTACAATATGTAGCCATCATCAATAATTTATTTACAAGGTATATAGCTATGACTGGTTTTCATTGGAAGTTAAAACTAGCAGTAATAACTTTATTGTCAGGGTCTATTGCAGCTATTTTCAGTATTTTGCTGCTTTTTTCCACCATTAATCACACACGGCTTTATAAAGAACAAACAAGAAATTATTGCAGAAATTTCACATTACAAGTGGCTACCGATTTGACAAATATTTTGGAAAAATATGAAGATAAGATGGATTCTTTTATAGATGATCCTCAATTTCGGAATCTGTTGGAACCTTCCGTGGGTTTTTCCGATGCAACATTCCAGTTTCTTCATCTTGTATCCGATACTTTCAAAAGCAATTCACTGGATGGATACTATCTTCAGGAACTTGACTGTTATCTTCTATCAACCAATGATTGCCTTGCTTACGGAGCCAAACCAACGGACATTACAAATGTTTCCAAAAGTACATACTACAGCGCAGCCATCTCCATGCCAACAACGCTAAACTGGCTTGGCTATAATCCAATCAGTGATTCCATCGAACTGTCCAGAATTGTTTATGATTATCAAACATATAAGCCTATAGCTTTAATAATAATGCGTCTATCTCCTGCTTTTTTTAGAGACACTCTTGATAAATATGAGAAGGGAGAAATTGCACAAATCGATATTCTAACCAATACAGGAATACATATCGCCCCTTCTTCTACACTCACCAGCACAATAACACTGAATAATTGCTATGAATTTTCTGATTCCGGAATATTGGAAAAACCCGATAAATGGGTATTCTATACAAAGCTGAAAGATACCGCAGCCCAGTATCCTTATTACAAGTGGACTGTTCTTGTGAGTGTCACAAAGACAGCAATTTTCAAAAGTTATAGAGAGACAGCTGTCCTTCTTATTGTCGCTGCAGTTGCCATAGCATTGCTGGCAGATTTATTAGCTATAAAAGCAGCCGAAAGTATCACTACTCCGATAGCAGATCTTGCTGATGCCATGAATTCTGTTAAGAAAGGGCAGTTTAACGTGCAAGTACAAGAATCGTCCCACATCGATGAAATTTATGGTATTTCTCAGGGTTTTAACACGATGGTCCTCAAACTGAACCAATTGATCAATACCGTATACAAAGCCCAACTAGCAGAAAAAGAAGCTCAATTTAAATCACTAAAGTCACAGATCCATCCACATTTTCTCTTTAATACGCTGCAATTGATCGGTTGGAAAGCGCATGAGTATGAAGCTGATGAAATTGGTGAAATGATTTCTAGTTTAAGTTATATGCTGTCTACAAATATATATATTGACAATGACCAGAATTATTCATTGAAGGATGAATTAGAATATATTCGTAATTACATCCTGATCATTCAATATAAATATCAAGACAAGATTTCATTCCGAAATGAAACAGATAATGAATGTCTGGACTGCCATATTCCGAAATTGATTATTCAACCTTTTATCGAAAACGCCATTATTCATGGTCTTGCACCCAAATCTGACCATGGGACAATTCAAATTTCAATATTTAGAGAGAATGAAGTATTAAATATTATTATTTCTGATGATGGCATAGGAATTCCACAGTATATATTGGATGCATTGCAAAACGATGAACCACTTCCAAATTCGACCTCAGATGGACATCATATTGCGCTTAAGAATGTTCGGAAACGCATCCATCTTCTGTATGGATCTAACTATGGTTTTACTATAAAAAGCCGATTATACCAAGGTACAACCGTAAATATCACGATTCCATTCCATACCGTAACATAAGGAGCTTGTATTATTATGATCAAAGTCTTAATCATTGAAGATGAAGCAGGAATACGAGAAAGTTTGTCGAATGCTTATCACTGGACCGAATTAGGATGTGAGCTAATTGGAGCGGTAGATTCTGGACTTGCTGCGCTAGAAGTTTGTTTGCATACGCAACCAGATATTATTATTTCGGACATTGTCATGCCTGGCATTGATGGTCTTACATTATTAAAATATTTAAAAGAAAAAAATAGTTCCATAAAATATATCATTCTCACTGGACATCGCGAATTTGATTATGCGAAAGATGCCGTGAATTTGGGCGCAGAGTTCTATATGTTAAAGCCCATCAATTATAATGAATTGCTTGTGGCATTAACGTCGCTAATTGATCAAATCATGAATGAATCTGAAGAAAAGAAAACCGAAACTCTTCAAGTGCAAATTCTTAGAAATCTTTTATTAGGAAAACTGTATCAAAAGACCGAAATGTCTCAAAAAGCACAGGCATTTTTAAACAAGATCAGAGACTTTCGTGTAGCCATAATTAAATTTGACGAAGAGAATAATGTTCCTTTTAAGATTGAAAATCTTTTACTTTATTGCGAAAACACCAGACTGTTTTCAGAAGGAATCATATTAAAAATCGACAATTATCACTTGGCACTGTTTCTTCCTTGTCAAGCAGATGACTCACCAGATACCTTCTATCAAAGCCTGCTCCTTGCAAAAAATAATATTGCTAAATTTTTCCAATCAACAATTTCAATCGGCATTAGCAATATTCTTTACGGCAGTGATAGTTTACATGAGGCATATATCCAAGCAGTCAGCGCATTTGAAAGAAAATTCTTTTCCGGGAACGACAGCATAAATATGTTTTTTTCAGAAAATTTCCCTGACGCTCAGGAGGCATTAGTCGACTTCAATGCTCTATTTTCTTTTCCCAATATCGCAAAAGACAATCTTATTCGTTATCAAGACGAACAATTAGTATTGTGCATGAAGAAACTTTTTCAAGATTTTGTTAATACGTGCAAGAATAACAAAGATTTTGTCATCAGTTCATTTTTCATTATGGTAACTTTGCTTATTCGAAATGTATTGGGAGAACAGGGAAAAAGATACATTCTCTTCTATGAAAAATACTCAAATTTTCAAAAAATCATTAGCTGTGGTCTTTTGAGTGATCTGGAAGTCCTTTTTTTGGATATCACGATGGATTTAAAACACTATATAGATTCCAAGACCAACTCTCATCAAGATACCATAGCCAAAGTCGAAGAATACATTCAACTTCATTATTCAGAAAATATTACTCTTAACGATATTGCAAAAGAAGTATATCTTTCTCCTGCATATCTAAGCTCTCTAATTACAAGCGAAACCGGAAAAAGCTTTATCGATATGTTAAATGAAAAGAGAATCTCCTCTGCAATCAAACTATTAGCAGATAAAAATATACGAATCTCTGAAATTGCCTGCTCCGTGGGATTTAATGAACCACAATATTTTACTTTGACTTTTAAAAAATATACAGGACATACACCTCGAAACTATAGAGATTTGTTTTTGCAAAAGATTAATTAGTTTCTTGACACTCATCACCTCGTTATGAGGTAACGATTGTCAAGAAATTCTTTTTCATAGTCTCTATCTGTTACACAGTGATAGGGTATGCAACATGAAAATGGCATGCAGAATTACCTCAGATATCCGTATGCGGCAGGCGCCAACGGATCGTCTGTAACGAGATGAAGCAATCGCTGTCACGCGATCATATGCAAGAAATAAAAGAAAATGGAGAATATGCAGAATGAAAATTCGAACCGCAACAATAGAGGACCTGGACGCAGTAACCGCCGTGGAGGCGGAGTGCTTCCCTGCGGCAGAAGCGGCAACAAAAGAGGAATTCCAGAATCGGCTGATCCATTATGGCAGCCACTTCTGGCTGATGTTTGAGGATGAACGGCTGATCGCCTTTGTGGACGGAATGGTCACAGACGAGCCCGACCTTACCGATGAAATGTATGAGAAGGCGCAGATGCACGATGAAAATGGTGCCTGGCAGATGATCTTCGGCGTAAACACGATTCCCGCCTTCCGCAATCGCGGCTGCGCCGGACAGCTGATTCAAAGAGCGATTGAGGATGCCAGAAGCCAGGGACGAAAGGGCCTGGTGCTTACCTGCAAGGACAGACTCGTTCCCTACTACTCGAAATTCGGCTTCCGGAACGAAGGCGTTTCCGAAAAGTCCATCCACGGCGGCGTCACCTGGAATCAGATGCGCCTGACGTTCCGGGATGAATCAGGCTGTGCACCTGCAGTATAATCTGCCTATACAGTTGCAATACAGCCTGGCAAGCCTACGCACAATGCATCTCTGTGCGCTGGAATTGCCGTTTTCGGATGCTTTTTTAATCTCCAGAGCATCCTGAAAATGGTTTTCAGGTCTCTGGGGATGACTTTTCTATTCCCAAATCATCCCTGATCAGGGATTTTTCCGAGCAGGGATGATTTCCACCTCCGAAAGTCATCCCTGAACAAGCTTTCTTTCAAATGAGGATGCTTTCCACCTCCGAAAATCATCCCTGAACGGGCTTTTTTACGTAAGCGTTTAAATATCTGGTATCTGGCGTTCTGCTCCTTCGGTTCCTACAATG
>ERZ1026772.463-NODE-463-length-29886-cov-6.594080_pt1 | contig 29886 bp, 14 predicted proteins | sample MGYA00380124_ERZ1026772 | MGnify/ENA primary metagenome ERZ1026772 (study PRJEB33269, sample SAMEA4719760) | human gut metagenome | biome: human-associated habitat; feature: organic feature; material: feces | place: Cameroon | collected 2013-10 ...
GCTCGGGCTGGCGCCCTTGCGCGCATACGCCGCCTTTTTCGCCCGCCCGCTGGGCGGGCGCCCGTCTTGGCGCATTCCAAAGAAAAGTTTTTTATTTTTTATCGCGTCCAATCACGTGTTAAACTATATATGCACGCCGTTGGCGCGTGACGCAGTGCGTTACAAGCCAATAGTTGCTTTGGCCTAGATCTGGAGGAATGGGCAATGGGCGATCCCTCATTTCAACTCGTGTTTCTTGGCACGGGCAATGCCATGTCGAAGTTACCGTTTAACAGCCATACCAATGCGCTTCTCACGGTCCACGGACATCAATTCTTGATCGATTGCGGTTTCCTTTGCCCGACGGCTTTTGCCCACGCAAATATGTCGATGGACGGCATCGAAGCCTATTTCATTTCCCACTTGCACGGCGACCACGTCACGGGCATCGAAGAAGTCTGCTTCAGATCGTATTTCTGCCTCAAGCGGCGCATCCCGCTTTGGTTGCCGGCCAATCACTTCACGAAGTATTCGGGCATCGATGGTGCCGATATCTGGGAAAACTGCTTGCGCGGATCGCTCGAAACATACGATCTAGAAATCGATCCGCCAAAACTCCTCACGCTCTCCGATTATGCCGATGTGACCTTGCTCTTCGAAGACGTGCCTTTTGATTTCTACGGGCTAAAACTCGAGCTCATACGCGTCGATCACGCCCCAAATCGCCCGTGCTATGGCCTAAAGATCGGCGACAAAGTCGTCTATACGGGCGATTCGACGTTTTCGCGGAAAAATATCGATTCTTGGCTCGATAGCGGCGTCGAACGCATATTCCACGACGTCTGCTTCTGCAATAATTGTTGCGGAATCCACGCCAGTTATGCGTCGTTTTGGGACTTGCCCGAAGACATGGCGCGTCGCATCACGTTCATGCACCTCCCCGACAACTGCGATGGCGACATCGTCCGCGCGCTCGAACAAAAGCATTACACCTTTGCCGAGCGCATGAAAGTCTACGATTTCGCTTTCTAAATCGCGCCCCAAACGCCCTATTTATAGTAATTCGCCATGGTGAGCTCGACGCGCGTATGTGCCGATACGGTCGAACCCGATGGCGGCCATTGCGCTGTCACATAGCCGGCGTGCAAGATATTGGCGCCGAGGCAATTCGCCTTGGCGAATTGCAACGCATGATAAGCCGTCATGCCGGCAAAATCGGGCACGGTAACCGTTTGTGGGCAACTCTCGGGGCGGTGTGGTGCCACGATTGGCGGTGCATCGGCGGCACGTCGTGCCGCCGCACGATACGCCTCCTTGTCGAACGGATCGGCAATCCCATCGTCGACCGATTTCGGATAAACGCCGCGATAGGGCAAAATCTGCGATACGATTTCGGCAAAAACGGGGGCGGCGACAAAACCACCGCTATGTTGTGGGCGCGGGGTGTCGACCATGACGACGACGACGACATTGGGATCGTCGATCGGCGCAATCCCGACGAAGTTGGCCATGTATTCGTGGCCATAAGTGCGCGTTTTGGGGTCGATTTTTTGTGCCGTTCCCGTCTTTCCTCCGACCCGATAACCCTTGACCCAAGCTCGCATTCCCGTGCCCTCGGCGACGACGCGTTCCATCGCCCGCATGACCGTTTGCGCCGATTTGTCTTCGATGACTTTGGCGATTTCTTGTGGCGATCCTTGCTCGATGATATCGCCGTCGACGTCGCGAATTTCTCGAATGAGCCAAGGACGCATCATTTTGCCGCCGTTTGCAATCGCACCGACTGCCGTGGCGAGTTGTATCGGCGAAACGCTAATCCCATGGCCAAAGGCGATGTTGGCAAACATGACTTCTGCCCATTTCGTGTAATTCCAAAGGATACCTGCCGATTCGCCGTGTAGACCGATACCCGTTTTGCGCCCAAATCCAAACGACTTGAGATAATTGTAAAAACCTTCTTTGCCGAGCTTTTGCGCCAAGTGATATGCACCGATATTCGACGATTCGCTCACGACGAGTTCTGCTGTCATGTTGGGGATTGCATGCGTGTCGGATATCGTATGTTTGCCGATCTTGAGTTTGCCGTGGTCTTGGGAAACGGGATCGTTGGGGCGCACGCGCGCCCCGTCGACTGCCGAGGCATAAGTGATGAGCTTCATCATGCTGCCCGGTTCGTAGGCGTCGAGCACGGCGCGGTTGCGCATCGCGTCTTTGTCGTAGTCTCGGTAGCGATTCGGGTTAAAGCGCGGCCAATTGGCCATGGCGAGTACTTCGCCCGTGTGCGGATCGAGAACGACGGCAACTGCCGACTTGGCCGAGAACTTTTTGCTCACGCGTTCGAGAGCCGTTTCGGCGACTTTTTGGATGTATTGATCGAGCGTGAGAACGAGCGAGCTCCCTTCGAGGTCGTTGAGGCGCGGCGCATCGGTCATCAAGATCATGTGATTTCGCGCATCGCGCGTGCCGTGGACTTTCAGAACGCTGCCGCGTAAATTCTTGTCGTATGTCGCTTCGAGACCTTCGAGACCGACGTTATCGATCCCTGCGAAGCCGATGATTTGCCCGGCGAGCTCTTGACCTGGGTAATAACGCTTGCTTTCGCGCTTTGTACCGACACCGTGGATGTTGAGAGCTTTGACGGCTGCGCCCTTTTCGGGCGTCGTCTTGCGCACGAGCCAGGCAAACGACACGTCTTTATCGAGAACTTGCCGCACGGCGCCCAAGTCCATTTCGAGCGCTTTGCTCAGTTCGACTGCCGCCTTGCCCTTGTCGACGATCTTTCGCGGATGTACGAAAACACTGGGCGTTTCGACGCTAATGGCGAGCTCGAAGCCGTTGCGATCGTAGATATAGCCTCGATGGCCGTCGAGTTCGCTTTCGCCGCCGGCGCCGAGCGTCATGCTACCTGCCGATTGCCGCTCCGAACGCGCACGCAAATGCTCGTCGGCTTCGGCCGTCTGTAGCATGTAGATATGGACGGCTACGCCCGTAAAACAAACGAGGAATATGCTCCAAATGACGATGAGCTGGCGCTTTGCCGTCTTTTCAATTCGTTTTCGCTGTGCGGCTTCTTCGCGCGCTGGGTTATCCATGGCGGTAGCTCCCATTACTTATCGCCGATGCGGCGCACGTTGTCGAGCCCATCGAGCCGACGACCCCCGCCATCGGCGCGTTTCGCTTCGTGAACGATGATGATTTGATCGGGGCGAATCGTCGACATCCCGAGCTGCTGCGTCGCGTATGGCTCGAGACGCTCGCGTCGACTCAAAACGCGCAATTCGATGCGCAATTTGCGATTCTCTTCCAGTAACGCCTCGCGCGTCGATATCGCCTCGCTCAAATTGTATCCCAAATTGAGATCGCGATGCTTGTAATAGACTTGTATGATGAGCAAAGTAATGACGATGAGCGTTGCGCCACAAATGAGCCACAAACGCCCCGATCGCTGCCGCGTGCCCGCTATCGTCATCAAAGCTTGGCTAAACGCTCGCCCCTGCTGGCGCAACAATACCGATAGCTCTCGCTCTTGCACACCGCGCTTCTGCGCCGCCGACAACCGCTCGATCTCGATGGGCACAGTACCAGCCTTATCCGAAGCCAAAAGACTTCCTGCCACTCCGGCATCTTTTGCCGTTCCGACATCTTTTGTCGTTTCGACGTCTTTTGCCGTTCCGACATCTTTTGCCGTTCCATCATCTTTCGAAGAATTTTCTTCGACAATTTGTTTCTTTATCGAATCATCTTCGATGACTTGCTTCTTCGTCGAATTCTCTTCGCTCGTCTGTTTATCTTCGCCTTGGCTCCGATCTATCGAATTCTCTTCGCCAATCGTATTTTGATCAATTGCCTCATCCATGACGATGGAATCGTCGATGTGAAGCATATCGCGGTGCGTATCGGGCTGCATCGTCGTCCTCCTCGCCGCGCAATCTGGCGCAAATGCCAACGAAATGCAAGATTTTGGGGTTGGAGGCTGGCCGCGCGTCGATGGAATCTGTCACGATTGGTGACAACTGCGAGCCAACCCCCAAAGAATGGATGAAATCTCTAGGCGATTATTCGTAGACCGTCGCCCATTTGACTTTATTGGGCTTTGACTGAATGCCTTCGAGATTGAGCGAGAACGTGCTTAGAGACGTTTGCCCGACGAGGTTGTTTTGGCTGTCTTTGTCGAATGCGCTCATGCCCGGATCGGAACCCGTTTGTGCGATGAGCTGAGGCACGGCAAACGAACCGCCATCTTTATCGCCGCAATAGAGCTGATTGGTGATTTGCAAGCCATAGACTTTCGTTCCCTTGGCGAGTTCGAGAATCGACGTGCCGCCGTCGATGAACTTTTGCACCTCGGGCGAAAGCGTACCACTCTTCGGCGCGTTTTTGTTCTGGATCTTCGTCGAATCGAGCGTGCCATGCTTTGTATCCTTATCGCGAATCGCATAGATGGCGGCGTGACCGACTGCGCAAATGTCATCTGTACCGTCGGTGACTTTGGTGCCAATATACGTCGGGAAATATACATCATAATTATAGATAAGAGGGGCGCCTGTCATCTTTTGATGCGTTTTGAGTTCTATTGTTTTGTCGGCAGGGTCGCGGAAGTATAGCCTGAATTTTTGTGGCTTCTTCTCCGAACCGAACGTAACATCGGCGTCGGGCAAGAGATCTTCTCCATTCCTTGGCGCATTGAAAGCGAGGAGTTTGCCTGGTTGTGATGACGAATTGAGCGTGTAACTACCGTCTGAATTTGGAAAATCATAGAATACGGCGACGTAGTTATGACTGCCCGTATTGACGTTGAGATTGTCGTTCGAACCCGTTCCAATGGCGATTTGAATAATTGGTCGATTGCCTGCCATCTTATACAATGCGACAGCAGGTTTATGCGTGATCTTCTCGAAGAATTTTGTCTTCGTATTCGATTCAAAGTCTTGCGGATTGAATACGGGCTTTTCGAATTTGACGGCAGAAACTTCGTTGATAGTTAATTTCTCGTAGCTACCCCAATCACTAGGATTATGCGATTTGACGTCGAGTCGGAATATGGCACCCGTATTGTCGCCAAAGTAGACGAGTTGAGCGGGGAGTCCAAAGTTATTTGGATAGATGCTCGGCGCACCGGTGATTTCGTTTTGGAAGTAGAACGTTTTGACGAGCAATTCTTCGGGCGTCTTTGGGAATAGGCGAACGATATACATGACGCGCCCGATGTAATTGTCGATCGTCGATTGGTCGGATACTTTCGATTGATTACTGCTCAGACCGCCCGACAGAATGGCAACGGGGACGCTTTCGGGGATGTTGTCTTTATTGTTGATGATGAGCGTCGTCACGAGTGGTTGGGCATACGTTTTGCCGAGTTGCAGGAAGGGATAGTAATCCGTCGTCGATGACTGTTTGCTCAAGTTTGCATTGAATGTCGCCAATGGAACGGTATCTTCGTCGCCGATGGTGAGGCTCTTATCCATGTTTTCGCTGTTGCTCGTCGCTTTCCAAGTTGGGTCTATCTCCCAAAGAACGCGCGGTTTGCCAGGGTTTGTAATGTCGAGTGCGTAATAACCGCGAGCACCATCGCGGAATCCGCCAACGGCGACTGTTCGCCATTTGACGGGGACTTGTGATTCGCCTGTCGTCGTCTTGACGGTAAATGTATCGTCGAACGAAGGATCTTCGTAATAACTCTTTGGCGATTGAACGTCGGCAACAGTTGGTGCCGCGTTGACATTCGTCTGATCGCCAGAATTGATGAGATGGCGAACTTTGGGCATGATCGCTTTGGGGATGAAGCCCCAAATTTCGTCGCCTTCACTAAACGTCTTCATCGCACGGATTCCACCGCTTGGAATGAGATCTTTGTCGATGCCGAATGTGCTCGATGAATCGGTATAGGCCGATCCCGCGACGTTGTCGCCTAAGATGAAATTGTGGAGCATGCCATCGTTTGCACCGACGAGTAACGTCGTGTCGCGGCGCCAATACTTTTGTTGGAATATATTATAATCGGCATTTTTATACGATCGATTGGGCGGTTCGACGACGGTTGGCGTTGCATATTTGATCGTGCCGAGGCGTTGCGAAGCTATAAAAGATCGAATATCGCAGCTCTTGAGAATGCCTGCTGTGCAAACCGGTGTCGTACACTTGTTGCCGTCATCGTCGCAGTCGGCATGGCAAACTTGACCTAAACCGCAGTCTGATTGCCTTTCGCAAGCCTTCAAACTACTTGGTAGCGAGTAATCGGAATCTTTGACAACGCATCGCCCGCGTTTACATAAATACTTTGTCGACGATGTCGTCGATCCATAGTTGCAGTCGAGTTCGCTATAACATTCATACGGACTGACCATATACATAGAATTCTTATTTGCTTCGCTCGTGTTGGACAATTCACTGTTTAGAGCGTCATGGCACGATGCGGAATTGGATTGCGTCATGAAATGTTCATCGACGCCTGGCCCTTTGCCGTCTTTGATATGACCAATTTTGACTTCGTATTTCGGCGTCGTCCCCGATAAATCGTCAATTTTGCCATCGTGAAGTTTGGCAATGCTTGGGTAGATCTCGTTGCGAGCCTCGGAGTAATCGCCTGCAAAGATGATGCGCGAATTGAGGCATGTATTTGTGCCATCTTTGCGAGATGTACAAGGCGACTTAAATTGCGTCTCTGTCAGTCCAGTCGTCTTGTCGACTTTATCGGGGGCGGGAAGACCTTTTTTCTCGTTATCTTGGCGCAGCTGTTCATAACGGGCTTCGTCGAGTTCCAATTCGCAACTCAAGATTTGGCAATCGTGACGGCGAGCAATGTTCGTCGTTTCGTTGTTCGAATCGATCTGGAAGCCATATTTTCCATCGCCATCCTTTTGGCATATAAATACCGATCTCTCGAGGAAGCTGTCGCGCTTGTTGCCCAAGTACGATTTATAACCCGAGAATATATTGTAAAACCCGTTTGTATAACTCTTCTTCGTCGAACCATCGGGCTGTTTGACATCGGTGAGCGACGTATTATAACCGACAGCTGTCGTCGTGACGACGGGCGTCTTCGAAAATGTGCTACTCGTCGATTGCGACAACGCGCTGACGATGGCGACGCGAAGCGAATTCTTGTCGAGGGCATTGTAGAAACAGAGGCGATTGTGCTTTTTGATTGATGAATCGGAGTTGTTATTATATCGATAGAGGAAATCGAGGAATCGTTGTTCATCGTCTTTGGAATCTGAGTAGGGGAGTATATTGTTGTTTTCGTCGAGGCATGTTCCACCCTTCCAAGCCGCCTTGCTGAGAATGTAAGCACCGTATTTATTCATGTTGGCTTCTTCGGTCTTCGAATCGAGAAGCTCATTTTCATTGGCATAGTAGGAGCCATCGGAATTCTTGTGGACATTCGGGAAACTGACGTTTTTGAAGAGTTCGGAATAGCCGATGACAAAGACGTTAATATTGCGCTTTGCAAGGGCATTGGTGTCGTTCCAAATGGCAACCGAATAACCGTGTTGTGCTTTTTCAGATGTTCCAATCGTGTCGCCGAGAAGCCCAGAACCGTTGGGAATGCCGTCTGAGATGAGAATAACCGACTTTTTGCGGCTTTCACAATTGAACTTCTTGTCGTCTTGGGCAAAGCCATTGTCGTCGAAATATTTTGTGAGACCTTGATCGACTTGAGTGATATCTGTCGTATTTGCCCCACCAAACATGTAATAGATATCGGCTAAAGCCTCGCCAATGGGCGTTGCCGCTGTTGCTGTATACGTTCGAACGGCATTGATAAGTCGGCGATTGTTGTTTTCAATGTCTGGCACATCGTCCGATGCCGTCGGGTAAATGAGCGGTGCATCCGCCTTCGATGATAAATCCCATATACCAATGTCGTAGGTGCAGTCGCGTGGTTCTGTTTTATAATCGTCGCTGATTAATTTACCATATTTAATTGAGTCTCCTGTAACGTCGGATTTAGCAACGATATAATCCCTTCCGTATATATATAATGGTTCTCCAGAACTTGCATTCGATTCGAAAGTAAAATCGCGTCCAGATTTAAAGCCATTGCTGTCTTGATACCAATGGCTGCCAGCATATTCAGATTTAAAATATATTCCAGTTTGATCGGGCTTAGGCGAAATATCGAAATACTCAGCGGTTTTATCTGTTTTTGCGTGGTATGTAAGTCTTACTGCAGGATACCCATAGGAGTGAGTATTACCTGCAGAGATTGTAGGTATGTCGTTGTGAAAAGTATAAGTATAAGTCGTTGGACATCCATATTTATCAGTGATGGATATTTCTAATTGATAACCTCTTGAATCTTGAGCTCGCATACTGAATGGTTGTGCAACGAACTCTAATATTGTTCCATCTTTGAGCTGTGGAAATCTATCGGCTTTGAGATCGACTCTTTTGCCATCTGCAGTTCTGGGAAGAGGCCAATAAATGTTTTCAACACCTATTCTTTTAATTTTATATAAAGGCTTTCCTGTCACAGGATCTTTTGCGTTCGTCATGTCGGAACTTGAACATGATCCCATAGTACCCTCATCGGATTGCAATTCTTTTGAATTGTCACTAGGATCAAGCAGTCGACGTACACATACGGTGTGTTCTCCATAGTTATTGTCTCTAGGATTGGTATTATCTACGTCGAGCCATCCACCTTTGTGAGAGTAACTTCGATTGCCGTAATAGATTTCATCGACATAATTATAGCTTGTAATTACACCATTGTGATAGTTTGGCTCGTAAAAGTGGAGGTGTGCGTCAAGATCGCTTGTTGATGCAGGGTCATCGTATTTGTGCCCCCAAATCATTGTAAAGCGTAGAGCCGTGTCTTTTGTTCGGCCGCCAGCCGCAGATACTGCGCGTTGGATGGCAGAATCCTTCCCGACCGAACCGCCGCTACCGACGGCGAATCCCGCAAACCCAAATTTTACCATCGATAGATAATCTTGTATAACGCCATTCTGGTCATACGAAGCATCGACAGTCGTATAATTTGATGTATCTGCCGGACGTGCAATCTGGGCATTCTCGCGTATCAATTTATCTTTTTGCTCATATCCCCCCGTCGATAAATTGAGTTCCGGAAATGGCATTGTAAATTTCAGGCCATTATCCAGACATTTATCGCCCTCTTTCTTATACTCCTTTCCGCATTCCGCTCGGATGAGTTTGTGTGATGGATCCTTGTTCGTTGCGCCACCGATGATCTCAGCGAGTGCGTTCGTGAGTCGCGTGTTGTTGGTGGTTGGATCGAAAATCTCATTCATCGACCCAGAGGTATCGAGGAGGAGGAACACGATCGGTGGCAAAACTTCATCGTCCAACGAACCATCTGCGTATGCAAGATGAGACGTTCCAATGAATGTACTTGCAGCAATCGCAAAAGTTATCAAAAAAGAACATTTTTTCATCACATCCTCCGCTGGTGTATATATAACCAGTATGATATGTTTAGTGTTAGGCGCGCACAAAAGAAAAAGCGCCTAACACACTGATTATAGCAAACTTTTTGCCGTTTGTAGAGAGCAATATTATAAAAATATTGCGTCCGTTTTATTCATTTCGTATCTGTTTTTTTGCACTCGTTTCAAGAACGCTAGAGATTGTCAATCGATGCGGCGATGGGCGTATTGATAGGCGCCGCTACGCGGCTTTATGGCTTGCGTTTTTGCGTAGTTTTTCGTCGTCGTTTGCGGCAGTTTTTCTTTGCGCTTCGCGCGTTTTTTTTGTGGGGGACCAGTCCCCCACACCCCCACGCCGCTACGCGGCTTTATGGCTTGCGTTTTCGCTTTGTTTTTCTTTGTTTTTTACGTCAGTTTTCTTTGCGCTTCGCGCGTTTTTTTTGTGGGGGACCAGTCCCCCACACCCCCACGCCGCTACGCGGCTTTATGGCTTGCGTTTTCGCTTTGTTTTTCTTTGTTTTTTTACGTCAGTTTTTCTTTGCGCTTCGCGCGTTTTCTTTGCGCTTCGCGCGTTTTCTTTGCGCTTCGCGCGTTTTTTTCGCTCTGCGCGTTTTCTTGCGCTCCGCGCGTCCTTTGCGCTACAATCGTCTACTATCTCTCACCGCATAAGGAGACACCACACTATGCGCAAATTCCCCTCCCTCCCCATCTTCATCATCGCCGCAATCGCTCTATTAACGACCAGTTGCCAATCGAAAACGTCGATCGAATCGACCCCCGTCGAGGCGATCGAAGTCAGTGCTCCGCCCGCCGAAGACCCTGCGCCCGCCCCCGTCGTGTTATACGATGATTTCGGCATACGATTGCCCGACGAATGGCGGCTCTACGGCGCTATCGTCCCAAAGGGCTATAAAGACGTCGAACGCTCCGATAAAGATACTCGGTTCTATACCGATAGCATGACGCTTCGCGACGTCGAAGTCTTCCTCGATAAATACTTCCCCTACCAACCCCGCGAGTATAGCGACGTCTATCGCATGTACGAAGTCATGCCGTGGATCAAAGATATTTATAAGGAAGGCGGTATCGTTCCCGATCTCAATCCAAACGTCTATCGCCCCGAACAGCCAATCTACTTGCGCATTTCGTTCGATAAATCACGGCAAGAAATTCTATGGATCTATCGCGACCCGGGGTTATATGAGCGTCAACAAGAGCAATTCGGTTCAAAATGCAAGACCTGCGGGCAGCAAGGGCAACAACAAAACGACGAACCATCCGAACCGCGCGAAGAAGAGATGACCGCCGACCAAGTCGCCAAGATCTGCGATCTGTGCCGAAACGCCGACCCAAACGACCCAAAAACGATGAAAGAAGCCTGCAGTACTTGCCAGCGCAACGCCAAAAACTTCGACCCATATACGATCGAGAAGTATCAACTCACCGCCAATCCCCCGACGCACAAAGCGCCATAACGACGGCTAATCGACCTGATCCGCGAATAGCGCAAGAATTCAATTCCCCCGCCCCGATGGGGAGGGGGTTAGGGGGAGGAGCCACGCGCGGCGTATGCGCGCAACGAAAGTGAGCACATAGCCGCGCCAAGAGCGCGTATTGCCCGTTGGGCAATAGCGCGAACAAAGCGCGTATTGCCCAACGGGCAATAGCGCGACCCCAATGCAAAAGACGCGCAAAATGGCAAAAAAGCCCAGAGTGCCCATCTCAAGATGGAGATGGGGGCGTTACGTTTGCATGGAGGTGAGGAATTCGGCGTTTGTTTTCGTCTGTGAGAGCTTATCGAGGAGGAACTGCATGGCGTCGACGGCGTTGAGGTTTTGGATGATTTGTCGCAGGATCCAGACGCGATTGAGGGTGAGCGGGTCGAGGAGGAGTTCTTCTTTGCGCGTGCCCGATCGGGCGATGTCGAGGCATGGGAAGGTGCGGCGTTCCATGAGTTTGCGGTCGAGGTGGAGTTCGCAGTTGCCGGTGCCTTTGAATTCTTCGAAGATGACTTCGTCCATGCGCGATCCGGTGTCGATGAGGGCGGTCGAGATGATGGTGAGCGAGCCGCCGTCTTCGATGTTTCGTGCGGCGCCGAAGAAGCGCTTTGGTTTGTGCAGGGCGTTGGAGTCGACGCCGCCGGAGAGGATTTTGCCCGAGGCTGGGACGACGGTGTTGTAGGCACGAGCGAGTCGGGTGATGGAGTCGAGGAGAATGACGACGTCGTGTTTGTATTCGACGAGGCGTTTGGCTTTTTCGATGACCATTTCGGCGACTTGGACGTGGCGCGTGGCTTGTTCGTCGAACGTCGATGAGATGACTTCGCCTTGGACGGAGCGCATCATGTCGGTGACTTCTTCGGGGCGTTCGTCGATGAGTAGGACGATGAGCGTGACCTCGGGGTGGTTTTCGCTGATGGCGTTGGCGATGTTTTGGAGGAGGTGGGTTTTACCGGTGCGCGGCGGGGCGACGATGAGTGCGCGTTGGCCCTTGCCGATGGGCGTGAGCATGTCGAGGACGCGCGTGGAGTAGTTGATCGGGTCGTGCTCGAGGACGAGGCGCTCTTGCGGATAGAGGGGCGTGAGGTTGTCGAAGAGGATTTTTTCGCGCGATTTTTCGGGCGCTTCGAAGTTGATTTGCTCGATTTGGAGGAGCGCGAAGAACTTTTCGTTCTCGTGGGGAGGGCGTACGCGACCGTAGACCGTGTCGCCTGTGCGCAAGTTAAATCGCTTGATTTGCGATGGCGAGACGTAGATGTCGTCGGGACTGGGGAGGTAGTTGTAGTCGATGGAACGAAGGAATCCAAAGCCCTCGGGCAGCGTTTCGAGGACGCCTTCGCCCCAAATTTCACCGCTAATGCGCGCCTGGGCTTGGAGTATGCCGTAGACGAGCTCTTGACGGCTGAGATTGGCTGCGTTTTCGATATTGAGCGCGGAGGCTTTTTCGAGCAACTCCGAAATGTGCATGCGTTTTATGTCTTTAATAAGCATGATCAACCCGAAAGATGAGAGAGATAAAAAGTGAAAAGGGATCGATGTATTTTATGCGAAATCGTCGCGACGTCAAGCGTTTTTCTTAGCTATGAACGTTTTTCAAAGCACTCAACAGAACATCTTATCATTAGGCAAATCGTTTCAAACTGTTGAGTATTGCTTGGATGGGATGAATACTCTTAGCTTTTTAACGGCAAAGCGAGGCTCTACGAGGCCGTTTTGCCGCCAATATTGCTCTAAAGCTCTCTCTTATCGAAGCGATACACTTTAATGTTGAGTATTGGTTGGATAGGATGACGGCAAAGCGAGGCTCTACGAGCCCGTTTTGCCGCCAATATAGCTCTAAAGCTCTCTCTTATCGAAGCGATACATTTTAATATCGTTGAGCCAAGAGTATTTGGCGCGGGCACGGATGCCCGCGCAGCGCTGCGACCTGTCCTAGGACGGACTTTCGCAGCGCATTCGATATTGGAATGTGAACATAACCAAGCGCGTGGAACCGCGCCTCTATACGTGTGAGTCTCGGGATTTGTAGCCGCACTCGGGCTGGATTGTACTCAACTTCGCTGTGAATCGACTCTGAAAGAAACGCTGGCACGGATGCCAGCGTTTGCCGCCAGTGAAATGCACATGGATGTGCACTTCACAAGGCACAAAACTTTCGGGTATTCGGGTAAAAGAAAAAAGGCGCGGGTTCCAAGGGGGTGCGCCTACACCCCCTTGGCGCCGTTAGGCGGATTATGGAGCTAAAGACATCAGAAATATCTATGCGCAATGCGCTAAAAGATTAGAGATTAAGAGAAAATTTCACCCGATCGCCAATGACCTCTTGCACCACAATTCCCTTCGTCAGTTTTTCTTTGCGCTTCGCGCGTTTTTTTTTGTGGGGGACCAGTCCCCCACGCCCCCACGCCGCTACGCGGCTTTATGGCTTGCGTTTTCGCTTGGGTTTTCTTTGTTTTTTACGTCAGTTTTTCTTTGCGCTTCGCGCGTTTTTTTGCGCTTCGCGCGTTTTCTTTGCTCTAAAAGATTAGAGATTAAGAGAAAATTTCACCCGATCCCCAATGACCTCTTGCACCACAATTCCCTTCGCCCGAAACGCATTCAAAAACGCCTCGATCGTCGTCTTGTTCAAACGCGTCCGACGCGCAAGCGTCCGGATATCCGACGCTCCGCGCGTGAGAAGCCATCGATAAATATCTTTCGCAGCATGGATCGGATCATCGCTCAGGTCGGCTAAGATAACCGGATCGATCGCATCTTCGACAAATCCCATGTCGGGTATTTTGTCGCGGCTGTTGGCCGAATTGCGCGGCGCACGGCTCGTCGGTGGGGTCTGAACCACTTGTACTTTCAATGGCTTGCCAACGACTTTTTGCGTGTCGGGGACCGGGATTTCATAGTGTTCGCATTGCCCGAGCATCTCGGCTTCGCGCGCCGCCGCCTCGATGATCGGCTGAAGTATCGATTCTACCGACATCGGCGCATGCCAAATCGCCGGATTCCCCAAGCGACGAAGAATCGTCGCCGGCGAATACGAAATGTGGAAATTGATGTCGTCGATGCTTTCGTGTCCGTCGCGCGAATCGCGCGGCGAATAAAAATCGGCAAAAGATACGCTTTGTGCAGGAAGTTCATAAGAAATGCGGTATTTTGTCTTTTCATCGACGATTTGATCCGAACGCGCACTGCGAATCATCGAAAGCAAATTCTCTCGCGTCATGCCTCGCAAAGTGAGCATGTTAAACGGATCTTCTTCTAGTTTCTGCGCAAATGCGATGAGCAATGCACAAGCATGCTCGCAAGGCGCCACCAACGTTCGGCAATTGCAGTGGAATGTAAATTCGCGCAATTTCGTCGGGAATAGCGATAGCGACGCTTGCTTGAAGATGTCGACGATGCCTTGCGGGAGCTCGCCGTTGAGGAGCGATGTCGTGAATATCGCGCGATCGGAAAGCATCGCGATGACGTTGCGCCATTGACCTTGAGCAAATTGACGCAACTCGATCGAGACGACTTGATCGAATATCGTCGCCTCGAGACATCCCGGCGTGACGCAGATATTGTTGACGAGCCCAGCCGAGACGAGCGGAATCGAATTCGGGAGGCTGTCGACGACGGCTTGGCTCATATCGGTAATGGCATCGCACCAAAGACAAGCATGCCACGATTGGAGCATGAGCGATTGCTCGATTTTAAGCGAGTCGGCGTGAGCCGTTGCCAGTGCTCGGGCGGTGGTGGCGACGACGTCGTTGTGCTTGACGACGTGTTTGTGGATTTTCGTCGCATGGACGATGGTGCGATCTTTTTTGGCAACGGGTTTTAACGCCACGCGAACGGCGTGTTTTTTGATCGTCGTCTTGGCTTCTTGTGGCTCTGGGGTGGGGTCTACTTTCGCAGGCTTTGGCGCGATTTCTTCGTAGATTCTGCTCGGTTCGGCGGGCTTGGGCGCAGGCGGAGCGACGAATTGTTTTTCGGGCTTGTCGTAGATCGCATGCGATTGCGGCTTTGTGCTGTGCAATAGCCTCGTTGGCTTGTCTTTATCGCCCGTTGTGGTGTTCGAAGTGGGCAAATTGGCGACGATACGGCGCTGCGTAGAATATTGCGGAGACGCCGTGTTTTGTGCCGTATTATTCGATTGAACGGCGTTTTGTTGGTTTGAAATTCGGTAATTGTTGGGTTGATTTGGAGATTTATTAAACCGATTTCGCGTTTGTGCAGTCGCGTCTTTGTCGTTGATGTACTGGGTTTGTTTGGCGTTTGAATCCGACGAAGGCGTTTTTTTGGATGTCTTTGGATTGTTCTGTTTGGGTGGAGTCGATTTGTTTGCCTTGGGATGTCGGGCGATCGACGACATATCGACGACGCGATTGAGTCGGAGCGCGGCGGCGACTTCGGGCGGATTATCGGGTGTCGATTTATCGCACGATTTGGCTTTATCGTTTGTATTGATGGGTATGCCAGTCGACAAGATCCCTTTGTTATCATGCGTTTTCATCGATCATGGCCTCCGAGCTAAGTGTGAAGAGTTCGCGTAGGGCGTCGGCATCGAGTTGCGAGACCCAAGCGCCCGAGGCGTCGACGATGGCATCGGAGAGGTTTTTCTTTTCTTCGAGCATGAGGTCGATTTTTTCTTCGAGCGTTCCGAGCGTGAGGAATTTATGGACTTGGACGTTTTTATTTTGCCCAATTCTGTAGGCTCTATCGGTCGCTTGATCTTCGACGGCGGGATTCCACCAGCGATCGAAGTGGAAGACGTGCGAGGCGGCGGTGAGATTGAGCCCTGTGCCGCCTGCTTTGAGCGATAAGATGAAGATTGGGGGGCCGTCGGGCGATTGGAAGTCGGCGACGAGGGCATCGCGCTGGCTAGCCGTGAGTCCGCCGTGCAAGAAGGGAATCGTTTCGAGATCGAAAGCATCTTGGAGAATGGGAACGAGGAGATCGCCCATCTCTTTGAACTGCGTAAAAATGAGTGCGCGTTCGTCGTTTTCGATGATCGTTTCGAGCATGTCGATGAGCCGCAAAATCTTGCCCGAACGATCGGGCGATTTCGACGATGCCTTTTGGAATAGGGCAGGGTGATCGACGATTTGTTTGAGATGAGTGAGCAAAGCGAGTATTTGTCCGTGTCGGGCAATCCCCTCGGCGTGTTCGATCTTTTCCATCGTCGTGTTGACGAGGGCTTGATAGAGCGTAGCTTGCTCGCGCGAGAGCGAACAAAATATCTTGTTCTCCATCTTTTCGGGCAGATCTTGGATGATTTGTGGGTCGGATTTGACGCGTCGGAGGATAAACGGTGCGACGACGTTTCGGAGTCGTTCTTTGGCTTTTTCGTCGTTATTGCGCTCGATGGGAACTCCATAGAGCCTTTGGAATCGCGTATGCGTGCCCAAGAGCCCCGGATTGAGGAAGTCCAAGATAGACCAGAGCTCGGAGAGTCGGTTTTCGATAGGCGTCCCCGTGAGGGCGACGCGGAAATCGGCTTGTAGCTCGCGCACCAATATCGATCGCTTGCTCGAGGCGTTTTTAATCGCCTGTGCTTCGTCGAGGGCGATCATCGCCCAGCGATGTGTATAGAGGAAATCGGCATTCCGATGGATGAGTCCGTATGTCGTGATGACGACGGTGCCGGGAATTTCGAGATTTTTGAGCCAATCTTCGGTGCATTGGGCGCGATCGTTGCCGTGGTGGATGACGACGTGAACCGATGGTGCAAAGCGAGCAAATTCGCGCTTCCAGTTCCCGACGACGCTCATCGGGCAAATGAGCAATATGCCGCGACGATCCGAGGGCGATCGCTTTCTCATGTGTAGAATGTGGCAAATGAGCTGTATCGTCTTGCCCAAGCCCATGTCGTCGGCGAGGCAGCATCCGAGCCCAAGTCGCGACTGGTATGATAGCCAAGCGACGCCGCGTTCTTGGTACGGGCGCAGTGTCCCGCGGAACGTATCGGGCGCCTTGAGCGTCATATCGGTGATGTCTTCTTTCGTCAATCGCGACAAGATATCGGCGATCTTGCCCTCGACGACGACTTCGATATTGGAATTGGGCGAATTCGGGTCGGCGACGCCCGTCAAAGCTCGGTTAATGGCGTCGAATCGCGATATGACGCCTTGCGTCTCGTTTTGATCGATGAGCAATTCGATATCGCGCAATTGAACCGGATCGACGAGTACCCATTCCCCATGCCATTGTACGAGGGGTTGTTTGAGGGCGACGATTTCGTGAAATTCCTTGGCCGAAACGACTTCGTCGCCAAGGGCGGCTTCCCATTGGAAACCCGCGATTTCGGTCAATCCAAAGTGACCACGCGCCGCGTCGCTCTGCGAGGCGTCGCGAATGCGGAAACGGGCTCGAAGACGCCGAGATCCTTGATCGGTGAGCTGTTCGGGCAATCTCACGTCGAATCCCGACGAATAGAGTATGGGGCTGACCTCCGAAATAAACGTCCACGCTTGCTTGACGTCGAGAAAGACGCCCTCGGGCTTCGACTGCTCGAGGCTCTTTTTAATCGGCTCGAAAAATGGTGCCGCCTTGCCCAAATCTGCCAGCAATTGCTCTTGTGGATTGTCGAAAAAGTGACGATCGATTCGGAGTTTTTCGGTCCCAATCGAAAAGACGAGCCCTGCGCGAATGGCGATCGAAGGATCTTCGATGGCCACGAGCATGTAGCGAAGAAACCAAAAATCTCCGCTTTCAGCCGTCGGGGCTTCGAGCCAGAATCCGGCGTGCGCATCGACGTCTTCGGCGGCATCGGCATCGTGCATCGGCGCTAACCACGACGTAATCGAGTCGACGAGATCGGGGTCGTCGAGGTGATAGTCAATGCGAGAATGCGTCTTTTTATCGAGTAGCGCATCGATCCATCGGCTTTCCCAGCGCGGTATCGCATCGAGCTCTTGCGGCGTCGTATAGACGAACTCTTTCATCGGCATGAGCTTGCGCATCTGGTCTTGTGTCATCTTGATGGGGAATCCAATCGACACTTCGCTCTGCGATTCTAGCCCCGTATCGGGCAAATTCGAGGCATTGAGCGGCAACTGCGATGGCGTCGCTTCGTCGATCGGATGCGTCGCCAAAAATGCCTCGGTCGGCGAATATGGCGCCGCTTGGGGCTCGTCCGATAGTGCCTCGATATCGTCGATTCCCTCGATTTCGTCGATCGGTTCGATGCTATCGAATATATCGAGCGGCGATTCTGGGTCTTTCGTCAACGTCTGCGCATTTTCGTCGTCGTCGAAGAAATCGAATTCCGATGCGGCTTTGGGCGCCGGATCGACTTGATTCGACGCGTTTATCGTTTCGCTTGGCGTTCGGAACCCAAACGAAGCCGACTCATTGATGTCGCTATGTTTCGACAAATGCTCGCCATCGACGGCGCGAATATTGCGCCGATTTATGGCGTTATCTTCGATTCTGCTCGAAAATAGCGAATTTTCTTCGTTCTTTTTGCCAAATCTTGCCGCATTATTCGTGCTCGCCGAATTGTATTTCGCCGTTGCCGCCGACGGTCCAGCGCTCGATAAGATGTCGTCGAGATCGGGCATATCGCATTCGACGACGTCTTGTAGCTCGTATTCATTCGACAAATCGACGGGATGCGAATCGAAAGGATCGGGCATTTGGGCGCGTCGTAGCGCATGCCGGCGCAGTCCTGACAAATCTTCGCGCGAGATGCGCGGATTGTCGTCGTCTGGGTTGCCGATATTTGCCTTTTGTTGTGCTTGTCGGCGCAATGCCGCCAAGTCTTCGCGCGAAATGCGCGGATTATCGGCATTATCGCGATTATCGATCTCATCTCGATGGGGGGCATGTCGCAACGCGGCTAGGTCGTCGTGCGAAGTGCGCAGATTATCGCGATCGGTTTGACGAATGTTCGTTTGCGGCGTATGTCGTCGCAAGGCGACGAGATCTTCGCGCGAAATTCGAAGATCGACGCCTTCGTTGGCAGGATCTTCGCTCTTTTTTCCGTTTTCTTCGATCGAAATTGAGTCGGGCAAAGTACGCGGGCGAGTATATAGGCCGTTTTTGAGGAACGGGAGTTGGGCTTGATTGTCGAAGTTGACGGCTCGCGGTAGACCAATCGATGAATCGTCGCCAAAACACGGGAGTGCCGAATCGTCGTCGTCGTAGCGAACGATTTTCGGTCGTTGATCGTGCGAAATGGGCTTTTCATCGTCGTAGTGTTCATTTTGCTCGCAGATGGCATCGAAATTCTGCGGGTATTCTTGCACGAGTTTTTCGATGAGCGGCATCGAGGCCTTGGGGCGTTCGAGCAATCGCAACGACTCTCGTGCGGCGTGCGTTTGAGTGGCGACGTCGTCGGGGAGCTTTGTCGATCGCACGAATGAATCGATTGCTGCATCGATAAAGGCTCGAACGAGTGCTTCGGGGTGCCACATCATCGTCGGTTTGCGCCGCTTCGATCCGAGTTTATTGGCCTTATCCCAGCGATTATGTGGAATGCTATAGAGCGCATGGGCGCAAATCGGCATGAGCGAAGCGAGTTGGCGGATTCGCCCGATATCGACCGAGTTTTCGATGGCTGCTTGCCAGACGGCGTAGAGATTGTGCCCATTCGTCTTGAGCGTCGGGATAAACGCCGCACGCGCGATGAGTTCAAGCGAAAACTTGGCAACGCAGCTCCAAGCGATAATCGATGGGCAAGGGGCTTTTTTGCGCTTATTGCGCGTGTCGCGTTTTGGCTGTGCAAACGACGCCGTCGCCAGCACGCGCACGGCATCGCCCATGCGCAACGCTCGCCCCGAAACCGTATCGATGCGATATCGTCCGTCGCGCGCCGGCAAAAACAGACGCGCCTGAGCCGGATAAAGTCGCGACGACGGTATCCCCGTCAATCCTATTCGGCGCAATTGACCTAGCCAATCCGTCTCGGGCGTGTCGTCGGGACCCCACAAAAACAAGAACCCATCCGACGGCGCATTGCGTCGCGTGACAAAGGTCGCGTGAATCGGACTCGGCTCACGCGCAGTTTCTTTCGCTTTACTCACAATCCATCTGGCCAATCAATATCGCAACTCGGCTCAATGCTGAGATACGATTGCAAATGCGCAAATACGCACACAAAGACTCCGGTCTCGGTGCGCAAAAAAACGGCCATCTATACCACACACCTAGCGGTAAACCGCTTTGCGCCTTGCTGTAAACGAAGCGTATGTCGTCGAAATGTGCAACGATTCCATCTAAATCGTGCATTTCGAATCAAAAAAATCGGATCTTCCGAAAGAGTATTCTCTTTAGTTCGACAATCGAAGAATAATTTTCGTTGTATGTATTCGGTGGCGAAGCGAATGCGCCACCGCTGGGTCGACGCGCCGCGTCGACGGCAAACATCCGACTCCAATATCCCCAATCGGGGGAATTGACGCAAAGATTTTATACGATAATGCCTCTTTGCGTCAAGAACGAAGTCAATGCGCCACGATAAATTTTCAGCGCGTGCGGATAAATTCGACGGCTTTTTGGAGTCGACGGATCGTCTCGTCTTTGCCCACAAACCAAACGACTTCGTAGATCCCAGGCGATTGGGCAATCCCGACGATAGCCGTGCGAGCCGGTTGGGCTATCTTGCCCATCTTCAGCCCCGTCTTCTCGGCAACGCGCGTAAACGCAGCCTCGATCGAAGCCTCGTCCCACGTCTCAACTGCCGATATCTCAGCCGCCAAACTCTCCAACATGTCTGGCGTCGATTCGCCAAAATGGCGCGAAACACTCGCTTCGTCATACGACTCGGGCGCTCGGAACACGAACAAACTGTCGGTCACGATTTCGTTGAGGTTATGGGCGCGTTTGCGCATCATTTCGAGCAATTTGTCGAGCCATTCGTCGTGTTCCAAATGCACGCCGTGTTTCTCGTAAATCGGCAAAACGTGCTGCGCGAGCTTGTCGAGCGATACGAGGCGCAATTGCTGCTCGTTGACCCATTTGAGCTTTTCTTCGTCGAATTCGCCATTGGCCTGATTAATCGCATCGGCGTCGAAGTATTCGATCAGTTGCTCTGTCGTAAAGATTTCGTCGTTGCCGTGCGACCAGCCCAAGCGCACGATGTAGTTGTTCAAACCTTCGGGCAACAAACCGAGCTCTTCGCGATAGTATTCGACCGATGGGCTACCTTTGCGCTTCGACAAACCATCGATGCGCGGTGCATGGCCAAATACAGGCGGCTCCGCGCCTAACGCATGATAAAGCGCAATCTGGTCGTGCGTGTTATCGATATGATCGGCGCCGCGAATCACGTGCGTAATCTTCAACGCCAAATCGTCGACGACGACGGCAAACTGATACGTCGGCATCCCATCCGAACGAATCATGATGAAATCGTCGAGATCGGCATAACGCTTCGTTATCTTGCCCTGAACCATATCGTCAAACGTCGATTCGCCCTCGAGCGGCATCTTAAAACGCACGACATGCGTCCCACAATCGGGGCCCAAATTCTTCTCGCGGCACGTCCGGTCATAACACGTGCGATTCACCGTCGCCTTCATGGCCTCTTTTTTCGCTTCGAGCTCTTCGCGCGTGCACGTGCAACGATAAGCTTTGCCCTCGGCAATCAAACGCTCGGCGATTTCGTGATATATCCCCAATCGCTCCGACTGGCGCAAAACCGGGCCATCCCAGTTCAATCCCATCCATTTTAGACTGTCATAGATAACCTGAACCGCTGCCTCGGTATGGCGTTCACGGTCGGTATCCTCGATGCGCAAAATAAATTCGCCCCCGTGATGGCGAGCAAAAAGCCAGTTAAAAAGCGCTGTACGCGCATTTCCGAGATGCATAAAACCCGTGGGCGATGGCGCGAATCGCACGCGTACAGGTTGTTTGATTTCCATGTGTCAATACCTTCCAAAACGAAAAAATCGCAAAAAAATCGGGCAAACTGCCCGAACGTCGCGCCTTATACGACAAGCGACGACCTTTTTCAACTAACCTCTACGCTAATTTCTCGCACGAAACATCGCTATTTCGCGGCGATATCCATCGATGTCGTTTGGCGTCTCCAAAATAAACGGCAAACCCGCCAATTTCGGGTGTTTCACCACGCGCAAAAGCGCTTCAAACCCTATATACCCCTCGCCAATACGCGCATGTCGGTCTTTATGCGCCCCCAACGCATTCATCGAATCGTTGAGGTGAATCGCCCGCAAATGCTCGATTCCAACCGCCGCATCGAACGCCCCAATCACGTCGTCGAGATGCTCGGCCACGTCGTAACCGCCATCCCAAATGTGGCACGTGTCGAGGCAAACGCCCAAACGCGACGCATCCCCAACGCCGTCATACATCCGCGCCAGCTCGTCAAACGTCCGCCCAATCTCCGTCCCCTTGCCCGCCATCGCCTCGATCAAAACCGTCGTCTCCCCCGCCTCGGGCAAGACCTCGCGCAAAAACTCCGTCGTCAACGCAATCCCCGCATCGGCACCTTGCCCCACGTGGCAACCCGGGTGAAAATTGTAATAATTCCCCGGCAACGCCGCCAATCGGTGCAAATCGTCGATCATCGTTTCGCGCGCAAACGCCCGCAATTCGGGCTTCGCCGCACACGGATTCAAAACGTATGGCGCATGCGCCACCAGCCGCCCAAACCCATGCGCCGCCATCAATTCCCGCGCCTCGGCCACGTCACGCGCATCGATCGCCTTCGCCGCACCGCCACGCGGATTCCTCAAAAAAAACGCAAACGTATTCGCGTCGATCGATTTCGCCTCCTCGACAATCGCACGAAAACCCTTCGATATCGACAAATGCGCTCCAATATACATCTTTTTTTCCTTTATATTCGGTGTTTGAGCCAACGCCCACCATTGATGATTTTTGGGAGGCTACGGCTATTGCCGCAAGCGGCAATACGCCTCCGCTGCGCGCCTATCGCTACGCAATACGGCGCGCCAGCGCGCTATGGCGCCGCGCCGTGGGCGCTATGGCGGCATACGCGCGCTATTTTCGGGCGGTCGTGCTCGCCTTTTACCGCTAGCTGGCGAACATTAGCTTGTACAAAAACGAAAGATTCTGTACCGTGCATCCCCATCTACGGTCGCCGGGCGCTTCGCGATATTAGCCACGGCATCGACCAAATCAAGCGAATTGGCAACGGGGTAATCGGCAAGTGAACGAAGAAAATATCATATCCGACAATAATATCGAAAATAATTCGGCGACTGCGCCCGAGTCGGCAAAACAAGACCCTACACAAGCCCCGTCACGCGCGATCGATGCGATCGACGCACTCGATCAATTGCGCGCCGACCACGAAGCGATTTGTGCCAAACTCGGACTCGATAAACCCTTGGCCAGCCGCGGCGCCATCGCGCACGATGCGTCGAAAACCGGAATCCGCCCCTACGTCGTCATCGCCATCGCCATCGCCGTCGTCGGCGCTATCGTCGCCACATACGTCCTTTTCTATCGATATGTCGACCTCCGCGAGTCCGAACTCGCCATTGCAAAACACGATGCCGAACTCGAAAAAGAAAAGGCACGGCGCGACCGCATCGAATACGCCGATATCGCCTTCCTCGAATCGTTGCCGCCATACGTGGCGATTTCGATGGATGGCAAAGCCCTCTATGCAAAGACCCCCGACGGCGCCTATACCGAGCTCCGTGCCCGCGAATCGACTTGGATCCGAAATCTCCCCATCAAAGAAGATACGATCTTGCACTTCAGCTTTGCCGCCGAGGGATTCAAAACGCTCAAGCGTAGCGTCGCCTATTACGATTGGTTCCCGAGCCAGTCGCCAAGCGGAAACCCGCTACAAAAGGCTTTCAAACGCATCGTCCTCGAGCCCGATAACGCGCCGCGCGTCGAACAATGCTCGCAATTGGTCCGCATCGCCGACGTCGACCCATGCGAATGGTCGGTCTTTAGAGAAATCGCCTTCCGCGAGCGATATAGCGCGGCAGTCAAATTAGCCGTCGTCGCCGAGCCCGATGTGCCAAAACTCGTCGCCCAAAATATGGCGCTACACCCCGATATGTTCCGAGATGTCGGACTCGACCCCGCCCAAGGCGCCAATTTGCCCGATTCGGCAACCGATGCCGCGCGTTCGCTCTACAAACGCGTTTCCGAAAACCCATACGGCATGTATGGCCGTGTGACGATCAAAAGCGACACTCCCAACACCCGAGTCTTTTTCATGAGTGAACCTTTAATGGTGCTCAAATCTTCGGGTAGCTATGCACAAGTTCAGGTCGGACCAGATTCACCCTATGAATTTTCAGTCTATGGAAATGGGCGCACTATTGATATCATGGATACCTTGAGTTTTCGTCTAGAAGCCCCCGATAAACCCGCCTACATTACCGAAATCACACCGCTCCAATGGCAATGCAAAACGCCCGCCATCGAAACGATCCTCGGACTCATCGCCCCCGCCATCCCCGAAGCCGTCATGTCGCCCGATTATCGACACTATTTGTGCGATTATCGCATCGAGATTTCTGCCCGCTTTGCCGAACTCGAGGCGACAAAAATCGACGCTGAAAAGGGCACAGATAAGGTCGATAAAAACGCCGAATTGCCCGCTATTCCCCAGTAATTGGCGGTTTTTCCTCCGTCTATTCCCCCTCTCCATTCATGGAGAGGGGGTGGCCGATAGGCCGGGGGTGAGGTCAGGTACGCGAGTAGCCCCCAGCTATTGATGCTAAAGTATCGAAAAACCGATCCTTTTATGCCATAATGCGCCCTTAGTGCGGTGCCGACAGTGGCATCGACGTCGACGACGAGGTAGGCATGGATCGAAAAATCGTTTGGAGTATGGGATTGGTAGCGCTTTTCTTGGCCGGATGTCAATGGGGCGCAAATGGGCAACAGCCCGCCATCGATAAGCCCGAAATAGAGGTCAAGGCGGCGTCAAATGACGACGATCTCAATCCCAAAAAGCTCAGACTCATGCAGTTTGCCCTCATCTTCTTAAACGCCCGATACGTCGAGCCCGCCCGGATCGATTGGCAGAAGATGACCGCCTACGCCATCGATGCACTCCAAAATATGGTCCCCGAAGTCGTCGCGCATTTCGACAAGCGCATCGACGACAAACCGACCTCCGTCCAAGTCCGCGTCGGCACGAAGACGCGCGACTTCGATTTGAGCCAAGCAACTTCGCTGTCGCGTTCCTATGGCACGGCCGAATCCGTCTTCAACTTCGTCGTCGCCAATCTCATCGAGCCAAAAGACGAAGACGAACTCGAATATGCCATGATAAATGGCATGTTTAGCACCCTCGATCCGCATACAAACTTATTGCCACCCTACGCATTCGAAGACGTCATGACGGGCAACGGCGGCTTTGCCGGTTGCGGTTTCGTCGTCGGCGTGCGCGACGAAAATCTCGTCGTCATATCGCCCATGGAAGGCGCACCCGCTTGGAAAGCGGGCATTAAAGCCGGCGATGTCATCGTGCGCATCGACGACGAATCGACCGAAAACATGCCCCTGCAAGATGCCGTCGATCGACTTCGCGGCGATGCTGGCACGCCCGTGACGATATACGTCAAACGACGTGGATGGATCGAACCTCGTCCGATTGAAATGATACGCGAAGTCATACGCGTCAAAAGTGTGACTTCTCATGCTTTTGTAAAAGATAAAATCGGTTATATTAAAATTAAATCTTTCGATCAAACGACGGCTCAAGAAGTTGCAACGCATCTATCGTCGCTCGCGTCGTCGTTTGGCAAAGATACAAAGTCCATGCGCGGTCTCATCATCGATTTGCGCAATAACTCGGGCGGGCTACTCAACCAATCGATCGAAATCGCCGAATTATTCCTCAAGCGCAACGAAACGATCGTCTCGGTCGAAGGCCCTACGCCGGCGACGAAAGAATCGACAAAAGCTCGCCGCGACGGCGCCCATATCGATTACCCCATCGCCGTATTGATCAACGTCGGCAGCGCCTCGGCCTCCGAAATCGTCGCCGGCGCACTCCAATACCACCGCCGCGCCACGATCATCGGGCAACGCAGCTTCGGAAAGGGTAGTGTACAAATCCTCAAAGATAACCCCGATGGCAGCGCGATTAAAATTACATCGGCGCAATATCTCACCCCCGGCGATATATCGATTCAAGGCGTCGGCATCGTGCCCGATATCGAACTCGTCGCCAGCTACGTCGAATCCGACGCCCTCAGCCTCATGGAAAGTCAAAGAGCACGCCGCGAAAGCTCGCTCGAACAATCCCTACACAGCGATAAAACGACGACGCGAACCGTCGCACAATCTCTACATTATATATATCGAGAAAACGTCGACGACGAAAAACGCGCCAAAGAACTCGGACTTTCAAAATTCGATCTCCGTTCGACCGAAGATTATACACCCGACGACGAAATCGACCTAGCCCGCCGTTACCTCGCTCAAGCCAAATCTAACGACGCCGCAGAAATCCTCATGCAATCGGCACCATTCTTCGAAAAACAACACGACGATTATATCAAATCGCTCGCCATCGCTTTCAAAAAACTCGGCATCGATTGGGCACCTGCCGACTCCAATTGCAATCAATTTGAATGGGGTTTGAAATACGACGACGCACAAGTCAAAATGGGCGAAACCCTCGAATTCCACGCCGACGGCGTCGAACGACCACTCACCATGTGGGTGAAAAATACATGCGAAAACGGTAGCTTGAGTCAAATGTCGGCTGTCTTGTCGTCGAATAATATTGCATTCGACGAACGCGAATTTGCATTCGGCAAAATCGCCCCAGGGGCAACCCGCGAATGGCCAGTTCGCATTAAAATCCCAAAATCGATGTCGGCTCGCGACGATAAAGTCGTCGTCAATTTCTATAAAAATGCCGAAACTGCCCTGAGCCATTCATCGTTTAGGGCGAAAATGATACAAACCGAACGCCCAAAGTTTAACTATGCCTATTGGATCGACGACGTCAGACGCGGAAACGCCGACGGTAGACTGTCGCGCGGCGAATCCGTCGATATGTATGTGCGCGTCGAAAATAAAGGCAATGTCGTGGCAAAAAAAGTCAAAGTACACATTGCCAATGAATCGGGCAGCGGCGTGCTCCTCGTCAAAGGTAGCGCCACCATCGACGGACTCCCACCAGGCGCCTCGCAAATCGTCAAACTCGCTTTTGACGTGAGTAAAGAACGCCCACAAAAACCACCTTCGAAGCGCATTAAACGCGATAAACCTTTTAATCCCGACGAGGCGAGCTTCCGACTCTCTATCGCCGACGAAGCCTTCGATTCGTCGATCGAACAAGATGTCGTCTTCCCCATCTCGGCCGACGTTTTCACGCCAAAAAATGTTGAATTTGAATCGTGGAATGTCAAAAAAGATACTCAAGTCATCGCCGGGCCCAATTTCAATACTCCCGCAAAAGGCGACCGACTCGCTCAACTCATCGACGACCAAAATCAAAAAAATGCCGTCGTCGAACCTCCCATCGGTGAATTCAAATCCGATCAAGTCGTCGATGTGCGAAAGATTGAAACCGACGATTCCAATCCAATGCCATATAGAGCCGTCTGCTGGCGCGAAAGTGGGGTAGAGCCATGCGGGTTCATTCCTGCCGATAAAACCGCCGATCTCAAACGCGGCAAAAAGACTAACTCGCCCAAGCAACCATCGGATTTCATCGGTTATACACATTTGGCTGCCCCACAAATCGAGTTTTTGAATTTGAACCATACGATGAACGTCGATCGCGCCAAAGCCGATATCGTCTTGACCGATAACGACGGATTAAATCATTTCGAAGCTTATATTTGGACGCAAGACGATTTAAAAGTCAAAGTCGAAAAACTCGAATATAAAATTGTCGAAGGCAACGAAGCTCGCGTCTCTATCGATGTTCCCATCCGCATCGGCGACAATAGCCTCGTCATCGTCGTGCGCGATAATCGAAATACAGAATCGATGGCTATATATCACATTAATCGCGAACAATAGTGAGTTAGATGATGTCAAAACGCATTCAAAGTATATATATCATCTCGTTCTTGGCTGCGCTTTCCATCCTGTCGTGCGATATCTCCGACGAAGAGGGCAAAGATAAAGATCAAGACCAAGACAATACGGGCAATATCGTGAATCCTAAATGCGATTCAAATGCCGATACTTGCCTTTCGACAAACGAAGTCGTCCATTGCGTCGACGGCAAGCGCATACGCGAATATTGCAAAGCCGGTGAGTACTGCTACGATGGAAAATGCGGCAAGATCGTCTGTGTAGCAAACGAAATCGAATCGTGTAATGAAAACGGTACATATCACGGTTGCAACCCAGCAGGCACCGAAATCGGCGATTATCCATGCCCCGATAATCAAACATGCGTCGACAATCAGTGCAAACTCCGATGGTGCGAAGCCGGCACCGGCAACTGCCTCGATAGCGAAACGATATTGTTGTGCAACAAAGCTGGCACCGCCTTCACCGACGCCAAAAAATGTACCGATATCCTCGAAAAAAGCGTTTGTGAAAACGGAAAGTGTATATCGATTTGCGATCAATCGACTAAAAATGCGAGCTATATCGGATGTGAATACTGGGCTGTCGACCTCGACAATGCCATCGATGCCGGCGTCTACGACGCCGCAGGCCAACCCTTCGCCGTCGTCTTGAGCAATACACACGATCAATACTCGGCAAACGTCGAAATATATGCAAAAAGCGACAATTCAATAAAGCGAACGTTTACATTCGAAGTCCCATCGGGTGAAGTGCGCACCGTCTATTTGCCCAGCAGCGATTGCTACGAAGGCACGTCGTGCAAAAGAGCCTATAGCGTCAACAATACGACGATTACCGACACCGCCTATTATATCCGATCCGATGTCCCCATTACGGCAGCGCAATTCAATCCTCTCGATAATTATCAAGTCTATTCAAACGACGCATCGTTACTATTCCCAACGACGGCGCTCGGGCTCAATTATATGATTATGGCGCGTCGACAATTTTACGAAAATTTCCATGCTTTCGTGACTATCGTCGCCACTCAACCCGGGAAAACGAAAGTCGAAGTCAAAGCATCGTGTAAATTCATGCGCGGACTCGATAAAAATAAACGTGATATCTTTGCAATGAGTCGCGGCGATATTCAAACATTTTATCTCGAACAATTCGATACATTAAATCTCGAAACATCCGAAGTCGACGAAGACCCCACCGGCACGCTCGTCACCGCCGACAATCTCATCGCCGTTTTTGCCGGCGTCGAGGCCACCAGCCTCCCCGAAACGAAACCCGTCACCTGCTGCGCCGACCACATCGAACACCAACAATACCCCATGAACGCTTGGGGAAAACAATATAACGCCGTCAAACTCAAGCCACGCAACAAAGAACGCGATTTGTGGCGCATCATGGCTCGCGTCGACGGCACCGTCGTGCGCACCGTCCCAAACGTTTTCAATCGCGACGATTCAGAAATCACACTCAACGCCGGCCAATGGTTCGACGTCCTCACGCGCGACAGCTTCTCGATCTCCGCCACCGAGCCCATCCTCGTCGGCCAATTCATGGTCAGCCAAAACGACCCAAACGACATCGAAACGGGCGTCGCAGGCCCCGATTCCGCCGGCACAGGCGACCCATCCTACATCATCGGCGTCCCCGTCGAACAATATCGAACCACCTACCAATTCCTCGCACCATCGAAGTACGAATACGACTACATCACGATTATCGCCCCACACGACGCCACAGTCGCACTCGACGGCGAACGCATCCCCGACGACGAATTTTTTACGTTCGGCGACGGTTCCTATCGTGCCGCCTACCGACGCGTCGAAGATGGAGCGCATAGCATTCGGTCCGACAAGCGAATTGGCTTATTTTCTTACGGCTACGACCAATACGTCTCGTACGGTTACGCCGCCGGCCTCGACCTCAAAGATCTATGGGAATAGGGATTGTTTTGGGTCGCCCTATTTCGCCCGTTGGGCTCAATACGGGCTTTTATCGCCCTATTTCGCCCGTTGGGCTCAATACGGGCTCTCTTTTTTGCCAGTTTGCGCACCTACTGCGTCAGCGTC
>ERZ1026772.468-NODE-468-length-29669-cov-15.568414_pt1 | contig 29669 bp, 27 predicted proteins | sample MGYA00380124_ERZ1026772 | MGnify/ENA primary metagenome ERZ1026772 (study PRJEB33269, sample SAMEA4719760) | human gut metagenome | biome: human-associated habitat; feature: organic feature; material: feces | place: Cameroon | collected 2013-10 ...
ATGGTATTGATTTCAAACTAATGCAACTATAGAAGCAACTATAAAAACTAGTCACGTTCTGACAATTGTCGAACAAGCCAGATGGTATTGATTTCAAATTAATGCAACCCATGAATACCGAAGATATAGTAGTACCTTGGAAGTTCTTGAATATATTGCTGCCAATGTATTGCAAGTTCGGATAGCTTCTGAATAACGCAGGAACTATCTGTATGTTATCACCAATGCTCCAGAAAGCATAGAGATTGCTTGATGCGACTTTGATTTCTGCGCAATTAGCAACGCTGACAGAAATGTTATGGAAGCTATCTTCGTCCGTGTATGTATGCGAAGTAGTGCCATCTGTCGTTCCGTCTCCCCAGTCAACGGATAAATCAGAATACTCACTAGACAACGAAAAAGAAACAGAAGAACCTCCAACAGTAAATTGTATTTTGCCGTTCTCCTCTGGCTTCATGCTCATTGCATCAAAATATATCGTGTACGTCTTAGTTATAGTTACATCAGAAGAACCAACGGAAACGCTTCCACTATCGGTCTTGCCGTCATAATTAATGGTATATCTATAGCTTTTACCCTCTAGTAACTTTACGCTAGCCGTACCACTAGAAAGGCTGTAAGTTGAATCATTGATGGTGACGGTTGCACCCTTGATGTTTCCGTACTGAGACTTAACAATGAAAGTAACCGTATGCATCTTCAAGACCTTTCCTGCAACTATCTTAAGATAAGGGAATAGTTTTGTATATTCCTCGATGTCATCCTCACCTGCTTCCGTTATGTTATATGTTCCGCTAATATAAGCTACATCGGTATACTCACCATTATCACCAATACCCTTAAGATTCTTTAGTCGCTTCAATATGGCAAAATTGCTCTCGCTAGTCTTAACGCCAGTGAAGCGGACACGTTGAAGTGCATTTGTATCTGCAAGGATTGATTTAACCCTTGAAAATGCATCGATGTTAGGACAATTTTCAATCACTAAAGCGACGATATTAGTCCACGTTTCTAAAGTCAAGCCAGTTCCGAGTTTCGGCTGGTTCTTCAAAGTCAAGTTGGTGATGGATGCAGGAAGTTGCAGGACACGCAAAACGCCACCCTCTACAAGGTTAACGGCAGTTGCACCAGTACCTCTAGCATAAACCTCCTCGATGTTCTCGCAGCTGCTCACGTCGATGCTGGCGGTATAGTTAGGACAGTTCTGAATGTCCAGCTTTCTCAGCTTCGAGTTGTTACCCAGGGACAAAACTTTGAAGTTTTGGTTTTGGTAGCCGCTCACCGATGAGCCGATAATGAGTTCTGTTATATTGGTTGCCTTCGATACATCAACCGTGCCAACGTATAGAGCCGACAAGTCGCCAATGCTCTTTATCATAGAAGCATTGTAAATGATGGTCTCAGTGTCGTTAAACTTCGTGCCGACAGGTGCAGTTATGGTCTTAACCTCTCCCTCGTTCATTCTCTCGCTCTTGGTCACGCTACCCCAGCGGATTGTTCCGTACATTGCAGAGAACGCTCCGATGGTGATGTCCGCCTTTGGCTCGACACCAGCCCACACACTAGGTGAGTATGTTCGGAACGTGATGTAGTCGGATAAAGAAGAACCCGCTTGGAACTTGGAATCCATATACTTGAATCGGTTGTAAAGCCACCAGCGCCGATGAGCGTCACGGCTACCTTGAAGGGCATACAAAAACGCTCCAGTCTTCACGGTCTGAGCTGTACCACTGGAATAATCCGTATATCCGTCAATCAAAGGCGACTCGTACTTGAAATAGCTGTCTTCATTGTAAACAGCCTCGCACCACTTGTCGCTCTGTCTTGTGTTGCAATACTCGATAACCTTGTCATAGGTCAGAATGTTCTTCTGTCGCAAGGTCTGATAAAGGCTCTTGATGTCATCTGCGAATGCGCTTTCAACGAGCTCCCAAAGCAAGGAGTTCGCTCCGTTGTAAGCGTTCAAGTTGCCGATAACATCATGTATCTCGATATTATAGCTAAACTCGATTGCGCCCTCGTTGTTGATGCCGAAGACGGTATCGTTATCATAGAAAATGAAAAGCCACTTGCCGCCAGTGTAATATGTCAAGAACTGGTTCTTCGCTCGCTGGTCAACCATTCCGAAAACCAATGTAATGAGATCATAGAAGAGAATGGTCTTCTTGTCGAAATATTGTTCCAGTTCTGACTTGAACTTGTCAACGTTACCCTTGCAAGAAACTACCCATGCAAACACTTCCTTCATCTTTGAGATGTCTTCGTTGCCGTCAGGATAACGACCTTCGAAATCGTTCTTCCATCCGTCGCCGCTGAAATCGGCAGAAAGGAAGTTCGAGCGGTCGCTGGTGTTGTTCAGAAACTCCCACGATTCGTCCCCCTCCGCAAAGCCGAATGTATTCTCTGCGCTCTTGTCGGTGTTGAAATTGTACTTGCCGATGAACAGGGGTGTCTCCCCTGCCTTGCTTCTGTGGAAAATCAAACATGGCTCTCCATATACGGTCGTACGGATGAGCGAGTTCTTTTTCTGTGGCTCTGTCTGTATGCCAGCCTCCTTGAGCATCCAGCCGATATAGTTTGCCAAGCCAGTATTGTGCGTGCCGCTCGATTCCGCAAAGTCAGCCTTCCAGCAGAAGTTAACGGCAGGCAAAACGGCATTCTCGTCCAGCGTAAAGGCATCCTCGTGCTTTCCGCTCTCAGTCATATCGAAGCCATTCTTGAATTGCCCCTTGTAGTTCTTGCGTGGGTAATACTGCGAAGACGTACCCTGCACGTTCAGAACGACACCATCAGCCGTGAAACTCTTCTCGTGATGATTCCTATCTACATACTCGATGCTCACGGTCTTCTTGTCGCCCTTGTACTGGGACAACTCGCCAGTGATGGTAAGGCACGGAATCTGCTCCAGCAACTTGGAATAACTCAAATTGCCGTATGTATCATAAACCTGGTTGCGGTTGAAGATAGTCAGTTTCTTCTCTATGTCGTCCATATCCGCAATATAGTTGTCCAGAAGCTGCTGGGCGTTGAGGTTGTTGGAATAGCTTCTGATATTGTAGATGTCAATCGTGGCTGTCGAAGAATCAACGGTTATTCCTACAGGTGCCGACTGCGTGAATCCGTCATTGTTCGGGTACTGCAAGGACTGGGACTTGATGCCGTTGATGTAAATCTGCATCAATCGGTTATTGGCTCGCTTCTCGATAACGAAAGAGATGCGTACACGCTCATCTTCCTTGTACTTGGTCTCCAGTGCCGATTGCTCCGAGGTAATGGAAATCGTGTTAGGGGTCAGTTGCAAGCCGATGCTGCCCTGCATGCATGATAGGATTACGCTTGTAAAGTCGGTTATCTGTCTTACGGCAAACTCAATCTCGATTGTTTTTCCAGTTTGTCTGATGTCCTTTGAGAATAATTTCAAAGGAATCTCCATGGTTGCACCTCCACTTAGACGCAAGGCGGTGTTGCCGTCAGGATCAACAACCCAGCCGTTTGTCGTGTAGTTCATTCCCTCGAATGCAACCTTAATGCCGTTGTTCTCCCATGTCTCCTTGTTGGCATCTTGGTTACTTCGTCCCTGCGATGTAAGGAACAACTCGAGATTCTGCGTCTCAGCCTTGGAAGTGATGATTGATTCGTTCACGGTCAGAGAAAGAGACTTGGAGATTGTGCGACACTTGATTTCCATCATACCTCCGCCAACCTCCAAAGCCTTGTAAATCCAAGTCTGTTGCGTGCGGTCAACCTGTCGTGTTGCAACCACACTATTGTTTACTCTCAGAGTTATGTCCGCAGGATTGTTCAAAGGGTCATAGACAACGAAAGGTATAGTGACGGACTCGTACTGGTTCATCTCCACCCTTTCCATGTTGCAAGCGATGATAGGGGTATCGTTCCCTTCCTCGATGCAGATAACGGAATACTTAAGACGCTCACTCTCCAGTGCTATGTCTTGGATTGTTGCGGTCAAATACACCTCCAAGGTATGCGCACCGTGTGACTGCGCAGGAATATCGAAAGACAACTGGCGGTTGTTGACATCGGTTTCCTCCGAATGGATTTCCACACCATCCATCAAAATATGCACGGTCTTCGTGATATTGCCAATAGGTGTATAGGTAAACGGAACAACTCCGTTGTATGCAGAAATATAGTCAAAGTCCGATATAACCTTAAGGTTTACCATTTGAATCTCATACACATAATTGCGTTTGCTTTGCTCGGCATTGTCGATGGTAAACTTAACCTCATTTGTTCCATCACTCAAATACTTGCTAACATCCACATCGTAAGTATTACCAGCACGCAGGGATATGCGCTCACGCTGAATATTATTCACGTAAACGATACATGAGCCACTAACTTGCGACAAGTCTTCCTCATTCTCATAGTACGAAACATACTTGAACGAGAAAACTTCCGAACGTCCCTTGGTGGAATACTCGGAAGGAATACCAAGCACGGTTACCTTCATCGTGGCTTGTGTCGCTCCAGTGTTCGGAAGCTGAACTTGCGATACAACTAAATCTTCGTACTTTTCCGTGTTGGAATTGTACTTTCTCATGGATGCTTCATCTGCGAAAATTTGCAAAAACTTCTTATCTTTAACCTGCATGCATCCACCCTTCTTGGCGAAGGTATTCTTGATGAGTTCCTGCACTCGCCTGCCCGACACCGGCAAGTTTCCAGTGCTGGAATCCCCTCCCCAGTTGGTGGAAAGGTTTATAGGGTTGTCATAAACTTTTGCCATTGTTATTACTTTTAATTATTTTTCCATGCTTCGCTATCAATCCACGGTTTAGAGTCTATCCAGTGCCCGCTCCCGAAGCAAGAACGGACTGCTTGCCAAACAAGCCTCGCTCCTCGATAGACCGCTGCGATAACCTTGCCCTTGGCTTGTATTATCGCTATGTCGTGTCCAAATGCCCGAATCATACCTATTCCTCCTCGTAAACAAAATAAATCTTGCTTTCGTCCTTGTTGATGGAATTATACTCGCTTTCCCCAAGGACTAAAAGGCTGTCTTCGTGCTTCCCTATATGGTTTACGATGTCCTCGAAAAGTCCTCCGACACGGTCTGCGGTATTGCAACCTACCTCCGTCTCGTTCTTGACCTTTTGAGCCAACTCCCGCATTTGGGAAATTGTCTTGATTACTGTGTCTGCCATACGCTCTAGTCTCCTATCGCATGCACATGCGCCCGACTACCTCTAACTGGGCTTATCTGCTTGCTCTTTGCGTGATACTTAAGATAATATAGGCAGTCGGATAAATACCCTTCTGCCAGTCCCATAATGTCGTGGTATTGCTTATTGTTGGTTATGTCCTGCACATGGTCGGAATAATCGTCTCTGTGGCGCATTCCACCTGCTCGGCTTATAATTGTTCCATCGGCTCGCAATAACTTCGCATACGTGAAATAAGCGACTGCCTTGCGTACACCGTTACAATACCTTAGCTTCTTGAATTCGTTTCCGTCCTCGTCTCTCTCCTTGGTGTCCCACTCGCCTCCGTCCAAGAATAAATCGGGAACAAAAGAATCGTCGAAGGTGTTGTCCCATGGGCAAAGTCCGATTGATGCCTTGAAGTTCGCCCAGCCGATGGCTGGCAAGATAAAGGCATCCTCGCATTCTCGGATAAGCTTCTCCACCTCATCCTCATCAAGGTGTGCGCTGGTCGGTCTTGCAAGTTGCTTGAACTGCTCGACCGTCAATAATGGTTTACGTTCAATCTTTGGCATGGTCATTCGTTTTGGATGGTGTTGTTTCCTGCCTCGCTGCTGATATACTTCAACGGCTGAAGCTTCGCATCAATGTTTTTAATCGCTGGATCGTGCCAATTCTCGAAAATCTTCTTGAAGGCTCGCTCGATGAAACGCTGTTCTGTCGTTACCTCTCCAGCGTAGTACTCGTAGGCATCCTGCATCACTTGTCCGCTGAATCCCAGCTTGCCGATACGGATGGAGTAGAAAAGTTCTTGGTGGAACTGGGCATAGATGCGTTCGATAACGCTGCTATCGGTCACGGAAAACTCCTTGTCGAAGTTCTTTGTCGGGAAACCCACAACCTTCGGTTCGTCTTCCTCGTTCTCCACCTCGACCGCAAGAATCTTCGCTGTGTTCTCGTCCCCCTGGAACTGCAAAAGGTCTTCATCGGAAATCATCTGTCCGCTCTCCACCTCTTTGCCGTTCTCATCGAACTTTGGAACGCCCTTCTTGGTTACGAGCATACACGATACGAGGAAGTTGTTTCTCACGTTTCGCATCTTCACGTTGCCCAGTCCCTCATCGGTCGAAATCTCCGTGATGGCCGAATCGTAGCTGGCTGTCGGATAGATAAACTTTCCGTCTAGGCTCTGCCATAGAACCTGCCCATTGTAGCTATCGATGCCGCCAGCGTTCTCTATCTGTTCAAGAACGATGTCGGGGTCTGGGTTGAAGGTGCTGATGCGCTCCACGGTCTTCTCGTTCACCATCAACCGCTTTCCGTTCCTCGTTTTCTTCTGTTCCCAGTCGGGATGCAACAAGACGTGCGCCACGTTCCCCTTATCGTCCGTCTCTTCCAGTCGGCAATTCTCAAAGGGAACGTGGCTCACGCTCGACACCTGCCCGAGAACGTTGTAGTTCACGTGAAGGGCAAAGCCCCCAAAGCGCGCGAGGTCTTGCGCTACGTTCCGAAGCAAATCGTCTGCCGTGTCCCCTTGTGGATTCATCTCAAATGCAGCTAGAATATCGCTATCGAAGCCGTAGCCCTCAATGAATCGGGCGTAGCGGTTAAGGCAGAGCATTGCCGTTCCGCTGGCTTCCGTGATACGTGCGAGGTTCTGCGGATATAGATTATCATATCCGTAGGCTTGCATCTTGAATCGGCTGACGTAGCCAATATCAACCCTTCGTTTCGGCTTCTTAACTGTCTTTACGTTCATCTTGCTTGTGTCGTTTTACTTGTTGTTCTATTACTCTTCCTTGCCTGCTTTTTCGGCTTGGTCGAGGTCTTTCTTCTTGTCGCTGCCTGCTGGCAGTTCCTTATTCTCGATGAGTTCATCGCTGGGTATCTTCTGGAAGTATTTCTCCATCTGTGGGTACTTCGTAAGATATTCGTGCGCTACCTTGTCTGTAAGATTCTCATTCGTGAAAATCTTGCCGTGGTAGAAATCGGGGCAGGAAATGATGAAGCCTGCCTTCATTGCGTAATTACATTGCTTTGGCATAGCCTTTACTTTTTTGAGTTTTAAATAAATTTCAATTAAAGCATCGTGGTAACACTGCTGGCAGGTTGTCGGAACAAACCGCTTCCGTGTTACCTCGAAATATAGAGTTTCGATAACTGCCTTGTCGGATGCGTCAAAGGGGCTGTCAAAACGTGCCTTCAAATCCCCGACCTTGGCTGTCGCTTCCTCGTAGGTCATAGCTTAACCTCCTACGGCTGTTTTCAGACTGGCATACTTCGCTGCCGTTGTCTCGCTGTCGGTGTCGAAGAAGAAGTAAGCTGCCTTCGGTACGCTCTCCTCTTCCAGCGTGATAAGCCATCCGCCCTCGGTATCGTCCGAGTACTTGTCGTTCTCGCCTGCGCTTGCCTTCAGTGCCTGCGAATATCCGAATACCTGGTACTCTGCCTTTCCGTCCGCTCCCTTTGAAAGGTTGCGCAGGATGATGACAAACTTTCCGTTCGCCAAGCCGTCAATGATGTTTGCACAAACATCGGGTGTATTCGCCAGCACAATGACTGCCACGGTGTTCTTCCAGCTGTTGCGGAACGTACCAACGGTAAGCTCGGTCTTGGTTCCAGTGAATGGCTTGCTGCCCTCCTGCCGGATAGCGTATGCCTTCTTGCCAGTCTTCAGCACAATTGTGCTAATTGTATTACCAACGACAACGGACTTGGTAAAGTCGATGTCGTCTCGGTTGATGATAAGTCCATCGCCCTCCAATCCCTTTGTTACCTGGTCTTCGCAAGGGATGATGATGTCCTGGGCGATAAGGCTCTCGCAAGTTGTTGCCATATTGATTCGTTTTTAATTGTTATATCCCCAACACCGTTTTTGTGGGTGTTGAGGATTTGTAAACTTAATACTTGATGAAGATTTGGAGCGATTAGTAAGCTGCATGGATCATGTTCTCTTCGAGGAGAGCCGTGCCAATCTTACCGGTAGCGTAGAGATAGTTTCTGCGCTCAGTCCTCTCGAACCAGATGTCGAGGTCACTGATGAGTGCGTCTGCATCAGTACCCACCATAAGGTGCTTAGGGTTGCAGAATACCGCACGGTGTGGAAGGTTGATTGTTGTCTCGCCCTTCTCGTATGCGTTAATCATTCTGTCCCAGATTCCGACACGTGCAATCTTCACTCCGTTGTAGGTCGCAACATCGAAACCATCGAACACCTTCTCCCATGGCATGATGAGGTTGTAGGTCTGCTTGATGTCGTATGTCAGTGCGTCAGCAAGCGAGCGTGTCATAAGCAACACGGCATCGCTATCGTCAATGATACGTGTGTCCACGTCCATCAAGATGGTGTCAACGAGTGCTGTAGCCGCACCCTTCTTGCGCAAGGCTGAAACCTGCGCTGCTGCCGTGGTCTCGCTGTTGGCTGCGATGGCTGTGTGGTTCTTGGTCGCTGTGGCTGTAAAGATGCGCTTGAACAGACCATCGCAGACGTTGAACATACTAACGTCTGAGCCTGCTGTCAGCTTGCCGCCACCTGCTCCTGCCAGTGCTGCCGACTTGTCACCAAACCAACCGAAACGCCAAATCATCTGCTGCATTGCTCGCTGGAGTGCATCGGTGTAGATGGTCATGAAGTCGGTGCTGGTAAGGTCGCCAATGGCTGTACCAGTCTTGAGACTGTACTCTGCGATAGTTCCCTTCAATGCCTCGTAGCAAATCTTGATAGGGATTTCCCACTGTCCGAGTTCCCAACGCTTCATGCTGTTGGCGATGCCCTTCTCTTCGTAGGTAGGGTCGCAACCGCCACCCTTCTTACCGACCATTTCCATCTCACCGATAAGTGCGATAGGATCATCGTTCTTGACCTTCAAGATATTGACGAATGAAGAGAAATCCTCATCCTTGAAGAAGGTCTCCTGCACTGCATCCTTGATGCTTGCGAGGTTTTCTGGCTGGAGTTTAAGGTTCTCCAGTTGCTGTTTTGTAAAACCTGCCATTATTTTCTTTTGATTTAATGGGTTAATACTTGATTACTTCTTGCCCTTTTTGTGGAGCTTGGCAAGTCTCTCCTTGATGGCGTTCTTGCCTTCCTCGACTGGGTTCACGTTGTCGCCTGCGCCCTTGCCGCTTGGCTGTCGCTGTGCTGGCTGGTAGTGGCTGCTGAAGCCTGCCAACACCTTCTCCGCACCGCCTGCCATCTTCACGGCATTCAAGATGCGCATATCCTCCTTGCTCTTCGCAAGTTTCTGTGCGCCTGCCAGCTGTGCCTTGGTGTCGCTCAACTGCTGTTTGAGTGCTGCAACCTGCTGCTTCAACTTGGCTACGGTGTCGTTGTCGGTGCTTGATGCGCTGCCGCCCTCACCACCTTCACCGCCTTCATTGTCCGGCTCCTCATCGTCTGCGGTCTGAATGTCGGTGATTACACCATCCTCGACAACGATTGTCTTGCCGTCCGGCATTTCAAACGTTCCGTCAGGACTTGCCTTGTCGCCAACCTGTGGGTCTCCCTCCTCACGCTCTACGGTCAATGTCTGACCGTCCGCTGTGTTGAGTTCCATACCCTTTGGCTCTTCCTTGGCTTGTGGCTCTGCCACCGCCTGCTCTGCTTCCTCCAGTGTCTTAACGCCCAACTTGGCGAGAATCTTGTCAAGGAGCGAAGCCTTTACTTCTGTTTTCTTCTCCATTGCTTTTGGATTTTGTTGTTTTGAATTAATGAATTGCTCTATATTGCGCTTCGATGCGCTTGCGCTGATTGGTGCAACAGTGCTGCTGATAAGACCTAGGCGCAAAGCTTCGCTGGTGCTGATGAAGATGTCCTTATCCATCAAGGCTTGTATCTCTTCCCGGTCGCACTCGCACCGCTCTACGTATGCGTCCACCATCTTGTCCTGCCACATCTGCATTTCCTCGCCCTGGTTCTTCAAGTCCTTTGCATTCAGCTGGTCGCCCAAGCACCACCCAGGCACCCACGGATTGTGCAGCAGGAAGGCAGCGTTCTCGTATGCCTTGCGGCTCTCCTTTGGTGCTGCCAGCATGATGATTGTTGCCATGGATGCTGCCTTGCCCTCAATGGTGCAGGTGATTTTCTTTCCGCTCTGCCGCAGTCGGTCGTAAATCGCCCATCCTTCAACCACCGAACCGCCATTGCAGAAGATGCGCATATCGATGGTATCATCGTCCTTTGGTATGCTTGCTGCAAAAGCATCTATATCTTGAAAGCATACGCAGTCACTTCCACACCATTGATACCAAAACTTATTGTCTTGGCTGTCGATGTCGTTGTATATTCTGAGTTTTGCCATTGAATCGTTATTTTTAAGTTTTAAAACGCTGCAAAGATACGATAATTTTCAATATGTTTATCTCTTAAACAGTTAATTTTCCTAAACAAGCCCAATTTTTGTGCTCTAAGCGGCTTTTATTTCCTTGGGTGTGTAACTTTACCACCTTCGTCCAAAAACCGCTCAGAACGCAAATCTTGATGAAATAACTGTACCCTTAGAGCCTGCCGATATTCTCTATCGTCTGCACTCTCCGCTGGGTTCGGTTTATCTCTTCCACGCTCACTACTGGCTGTGGAGCCATCTGATACCCTCTAGCGACCGCTGCCGCCAGCATATCCATGCCGATGTTGCTGCCACCGTTGTTCACTACGATAGGTACACCACCTCCCAGCTGGTTGAATGCGGACAATATCGGGCTGAACATTGATGTTGCCTTGGCGGTCATTACGCTCTCGCCATTGGAAAGCCTTGCCGGGATGCTGTCGCTCGTTCCTGTGCCTGCACCTTGGACGTAGCCGCCAGTTGAGAAACCCTTGACGAGTGCTTTTGCTCCTGCAAACGCTGCCTTGACAAGTGCCATCAATGCTGCTGCACTAGCAACACCTCCCCACGACTTGCTTGCAATCTCCTTTGCGAGGATCTGTGCAAAGTAAGCGTTAACCGCGATTTCGATTGCGTCCAGGATTGATGTCAGCATCGATTTGAGGAATGAGTGCAGCGATTTATCCTCGCTCTCGAAAAACTCGGACAGACCGTCTCCCATGGTCTGTATCATATCGCTCATCATTTTCAGTTGCTCTTCCTGCAAAGCTGCCTTTTTCTTGTTGGCTTCCTCCTGCTCCTTTACTTCTGCGTCGCTCAGGTCTTTCTGGAGCTGTTCCTGCACGGCTGCATAGTCCTTGTATGCGTCCAGCTTACTCTGGAGGAAAGCCTTGTATCGCTCCAGCTTGGCTGTATCGTCTTCTTCCTCTCCAGTGCCACCGCTCATGATGTCTGCATCCTTGCGTGCCTTTTCCGCATCCTCGAACTCTTGGTTGATGGCATCCACAATCTCCTTGGCTTGGTTCTTCAAGTCCTCTTTCGCCTTAATCATGATGTCGAGCAGCTTCGCCTGCATTTCCTGCGCCTTTTCCGCTCCGATTTGCCCTGCCGCCACGTATGCGTCAATGCTTCGTGCCACCATGTCCTTCTCCATCTGTTCGAGGTCGTTGCTGTAGTCTCGCTCGTTGTCGTACATGCCTGCGAGGTATCGCTTCTTTGCGTCCATTACTTGCTCGTTGTACTGGAACTGGATAAGAGCAATCTGTGCCTGCAACTCCTTTTCCTGCTTCTTCCTTCGCTCTGCTTCTGCCTTTGCTTCCGCTTCCTCCTTGGCTTTCTGCGCCTTGGTCTTGGTGGTGCTGCCCTTGGCTGGTGTCGTTCCCTTGTTTCCGTTCACTGGCTCGCTGCTGGTCGCTCCACCGTCTAGGTTCGCAAGTTTCAGATGGTTCAGTCTTCCGTTCACTGTATTCTCGAATCCGTCTGCGAATGAATTGCCTATCTCGATACCAGCGTTCTTGATGTCCTGCCATGCTTCCTTGATTGTGCCGGATATATCAAACATCTCCTTGAATCCCTTCTGCGCCTTGGATATGTCGAATGTAACGATTCCCTCGAGGATATCTAGCATGCCCTTGGCTGCAAAGCCCATTCTCTTGAATGCGTCTATTCCTAGATTGCATACGAGCTTGATTGCGTTCCACATCAGACGGTAACTTGTGCCGAGTGCATTGATTACCCCTCGCAAAAGAAGGCTCTCATTGTACCAGTCGATGAAGTAGTTAATGGTATTGAACAAACCCTTCATTATCTGTACGAGAACCTTCGTTCCGAACATCTTGCCCTTCTCGATCATCTCCTCGAATCCGTGCTGGCTCATATCGAACATGGAAGAGAGATAGGTATTGAGTTCCTTGTGCAATTTGATGTTCTCCAGCTGTGTCTCTCCCCACTCTCCAGTCTGTTTCTTCACTTCATCAAGGCTGGTGCTCATCGTGTCGAGCTGTTCGATAAGCTGAATACCCGCTTGCGCTCCCTGCTTTCCGAAGACGTTCTTCAGAACATCGCCCACCTGCAGGCTGTCCGCTCCAAAGTCCTTCATCTTCTTGCTGACCTCTTGGATAACATCGAAGGTGCTCTTCGTTCCGTTGGAAAGTTCCTGCTGAACTTGCTTGCTTGAAATACCGATAGCATCAAGGCTGGAAGCCGTGCCGCTGCTCATCTCACGAATTTTCTTGCTCGCCATATCGATGATGTCGAGACCCTTGTCGCTGAAGATACCGCTACGTGTCTGCTGGATGATAGCCACCATCTGGTCTGCCGAGATACCTGCATCGTGGAAGGTAGGCGCATACTGCTGTATCTTGTTGAGCATATCGCCCGACAGGTCTGCACCGCTCGCAAAGCCATCGTTGATAACCTTCATCGCTTCCTCGCCCGATAGGTGGTAGTTCGACATAAGGTTGTCAGCCGTAGCCAGCACGTCATTGAAATCCTTTCCCATCGTGTCCGCTGTGGCTGCTATGCTGTTCCTCATCGTTTCCAATGCTTCGCCAGTGTAGCCAGTGAACTCCCTTGTCAGTCGTGTGGCTTCCATCAATCCCTTGTTATAATCATAGAACCACTTGAAGGCCATCCCTGCGCCGACAACGCCAGCGAGTGCAGCAAAATATGGATTCATAACCAAGCCGATTGCTGTCTTACCGAACGCCTTCAGTTTGTCTGTCAGTCCATCCATATTCTGCGCCAGTTTGATGATGTTGCTAACCTCGGTATCATTGACAATATCCATACCAAAGAACTCCGTCCCCTGCAGGTCATCTGCTGCTTGCATCATCGAGTTGTAGTAATTGCCAACGTTGCGATAATATCGTTGCGTCTCCTCCTCTGCCAGTTTCAACTTATCCGTAATCTCGTTTATGTGCTTGGCTAATGCTTGTCCCTTCGCTCCCTCACGCTCTGCCTTCGCCATTTCATCGTATTTCTTGGTGGCATTGGAAAGCTGGGCACGCAACTGCTTCAAGCTGCCCTCCTGCTCGTTCTCTGTGCGCACGTTGTTCTGGATCTCCTTCTGCAAGGCACGCACGTTGTACTGGTACTCCTTGATGGTTGCGTTGATGGCTTCCGTCTGCACCTTCATCTCATTGGTCGTGATGGTCTTGTCTTTTTCCTGCTGCTGCAAGTCCTTGATGCTTGCCTTCAACTGGTCTATCTTTTCTTTGTATCTTATGATGCCGTAGATTGCATCCTCGTACTTGACCTTGATGTCAAGTATCTGCTGTTTGTCTTCACTTACCATAGTTCGTTCTTTTTAATTGTTCAACTCTATCATTGTCACCTCGATGTATCCGCTGCTTGTGGTCTTGATTTCGAGAACCGCAAAATACGCTCCATACTGCGCAAGATACACTGGCTTCGTTTCGTCAAAATCTAGGATATCCAAGTCCGACAGGTTGAGCCGCTCAGTGATTACGTGCGCATTGGTGATGCTTGCCACAAGCTGCTTGTACTTCGTATCGAAGATGTTTTGAAGGTCAATATCGAATCGCAGTGCCGCCTGCTCCTTGTCGTCCCTTAGCGTCATTATTCGCTCCTTGCAACCCTTGTACTCACCACCGCTCTTCATACCGAACGAATCCAGTGTTCTTATCGGTATGCGGTTTCCGTCCGTGGCTGCGAATGGTAGCGTCCACGTGTCCTGCTCGTAGTCCAAAGTTGGATTGCTGATTGCAAGGTCTGCATCATAGTCTCCATGCGTCTCTTCGTCTTCCTTCCACTTGTAGCGGTTGTGCTGCATGAAATCGGAAACGGAATACTCGCTTTTTCGTGGTGCTCCTTGTCGGTCGTACGGAATGAGTTTTCCGCTCCAGTCGTAGGCGTTCGCCTTGTTCGTCCATACTCTGGAAAACATGATGAATTTCACTTGCGTGCTGTTGGTTAGCTGCCTAGGGAATGAGCCAGTTACCAAAGCCAAAAACTTAATGAAGTTTGTTACCTCGATTTCGGGCAAGTTTATACCGATAGGAAAACTTCCTCCAATCGGTACGCTGTCCCCATTCTTGACGCTCGCAGTGATTTTGCCGCCATAAACGGAAGGCATGTTAACTGTGTCCACTCCGTGCATGATAGTCTCAAACGTCAGTACATCGTCCTTCTTAAGCGATATTGTGTTTACCCCTGCCGAAAGCAAATAAAGATAGCCGTTAATCTCATCGCTGCGAAGTACAACTGGATACTTAACCTGCCCATCCTCGTATTCCAAATCTCCGAACTCGTATTCCTGCGTGGATGCCTCACCTCCAGTAGTGCTTGGTGTTGTCACGGTCATTTTCACGCCCATAGGCAACTGAATCTCCGCTGCGTCTTCAAACTGATGTCTGACGTAGTATTGTACTTGCACATCAAAGATCAGTTCGCAATCCTTTGTAATCGTCAGTTTCTGCACGTTGCTGCCAGTGCTTGGCGATACGGAAGTTATGGAGTTGCTGATGGAAAGAGTAAGTGCACCTAAACCGTCTCTGCTATTTATGTCTGCCGTCATGCTGCCTGGTATGGTCTTTTCGTCTGCCTTGTTGTTGATGATAGGAACGACCAAACTATCGATCATGCCCTTCGCTTCATCATCCTCCCAAACGAAAGATACACCAGACTTCCTTGCTATCCTTGACAATAGCCAGTTTACGGTTACACATGGCTGCAAGAATTTCGGGGATGTCTTGTATTCGTCCACCGCCACTTCGTCACCCACGAAATCCTCTTCGTTGTCACCATCTATCATTTCACGCATGGGTGTTAGTCCGGTAACTGATAGCGACAAGGTGTCGTAATATTCGGCTGGTGCGTTCACTACGAGGTATGCAGCTCTTGACTCTCCTCTGATGGTGTATACGTCCAGAGTCTCGTCTTCACCGCTCACGGATAGAACCTGCATGTACTTATCCAGCACCGCATAACTTCTGTAATCGCCCTTTCCTTGTGCCTGCACCTTTGCCGTTGTCGATGGCAAGAAGGGGATGAGAGCACAAATCATGTCTGATGCACTCTCAATCATTCCGCTGATGTACTTCCCCACCTCTGTGCCCGTTCTGATGCGTCCACGGATAGGCGAGTATTGTGTCGTGGTGTACTTGTTCTTCTGCACCAAGTTAATGCCAAAGTTATCTTTGCTTTCAATTCGGTATGGGTTGTAATAAGCAAAGAATATTCCCTTGCTCACGGCTTCCTCCCTTGTGTTCGGTGTGTTGTACTTCTCGAAAAGCACTCTGTCAGTCACTCCCAGCTCGTTCAGTTTCATTCCGCTCTCCAATAACTTGGAGAACGCTGGCATTATACCCCAATAGATTGAGACCTCGATATTTTCCTCGATGCTCAGAACGTTCAAACGTCCGTCCTTGATAATTTGCACACCTCCACGGAAATAACTGCACTGGTGGAAAATAAAAGGGTATCTGCTGCCGCTCTTCGGTCTGTCCGCTTGCTGCAATACTGAAAGGTTGTGCACAGTCCGAGGTAACTGGATGGTGTATGTGTAGTTCGAGGTCATTTTCGTAACATCACGAAAAATGTTGCTCTTGATGTCGAGCACCACATCGGTGTTCTCTGGCAAGTCCATTAAAGTACCGTCTATATAAAGTTGCTGGTCTGTCATAGTCTCTGAACATTAATGTTATTGATTACCATTTCGCACACGAAATCCTGCAAGCAGGCTGTGCCCTTCGTGTAGCTTCCTGCCTTGATTGTCACGCTCATCCACTCGTCTTCCTCTTGTGTCCAATCTCCACCGAGGTACATATCCACGACCGGACTGCTGGCTAGGTCTTGCAGCATATCGAACGTATCACTGTCAACCAACGGAGCACACAGTTTGATTGAATCCGTGCGCTCGTATCCCTGCCTTCTTCCGTTGTCGCCAAAGTAGCCGTATAGGTAATCGTTCAGATTGTTGCGTATAAAACTCAGGTCGCTGGCTATCTCTCTCGTTTCATCTCCAGACGAAAAGAGCCAATAGCGGATGAATCCGTGTCGGTCAATCCAACGCAAATAGATGCCGCTCTCGGCATCGTCTCTGTCGATGCGCAGCAATAGAGACTGCTTGCCACCGGTGGCTAGACTGAAAGTAAGGTCGTAAGTATTGTCAAACGTTCCCTGCAGAATCTCTCCATCGTAGTCGTAGATATTCCAGTACCTGGCACCGCTCGGTAAGATGGTTGTATTAAAGTCTATTATTCCAGCTAACGTAATCTTCAGCAGCTTGTTTGGTGCTCCCTCGTAACCTATTAGCAGTTTGGTGTTCGCCTTACTAAAATACATACCAAAAGAGAACGGATAGTAGGTGAACCACGTAAGGCGTTTATAACCGTTCCAGGTCTCCCCGAACCTTGGCGCACCCCATGCCACGTCCGTGGTGAAGTCGATGCTCGCAAGCTGACTGACTCTGTCATCGTATGCGTTAACCTTAATACTGGCACGATTTAGTAGGTTGCTGTCGTCATACTTTATCGTCCAGTCTACGGCTGCATTGATGTACCCATCAAAAAAGGCTTGTACGTATGCTTTGAAGTCTGTTATGCACTTGCCGTTGAACGCCTCCACATTGTAGGCTCGTTCCGTGTTGCCCCATCTGATTATTACCTCAATCCACGAAAGGTTGCTTCCACTTGCTTTGATGATGCAAGGCAAGAAGGCAAAGCATACTTCATCGGGGTAAGAAAAAGAATATCCGTTTTTCGTTGTCTGTCTCATACCGTCTCATTGTTTAGTTTGATACTTCCCACCGACTGGTGGATTAAGAAAATAAGTCGCTGTCCCAACCGCTTCATCGTGTCGGGCACTACGTTGCTGTACACGTCAGCCCTGCCGCCAGTGCGGTGCAGCTTGGAACCCTTGGTGGCGATGGTGTGGGCGATTGCCCCTGCCATACTCATATCGCCACGCTCTTGCGGAGTGTACTTGTGCGGTCGCTGGGTCTTGTAGGGGATAGGTGTGCCGTGCAGTCCCTTGTCCTTCATCCACTGCCGGATGATGCCACGGAATCCGTATGGTATCTTTCCTGCCCTTCGTCCGGTCTCCAGCACTCCGAATGGCTTGTGTCCCCATAGGATGGTCTCATCCTCGCTGGGCTGCTCCACTTGAAGGCTCGCTATCGTTCGTCCAGATGCGTTCTGTCCGTTGATGCGGATATGGTTGATGATAAGCTGCCGTGCTCTCTCCACTTCCTCCCTCATTATCAGCGATGCCGCCTTGGGGTCAAATTGTATTCCTCCCTTGCTCATACCTCACACCCTCCTATGCTCTGTGTCAGTTGCAGGGAGTACATTACGCCCGACACGATCGTGCTCAGACGCTCGATGATGGTCTCGTAGTACTGCTGCCCCTCCAGCGGTTCGAACTGGTGCGACTGGTTGATGGCTCGTATCATCCTTGCCCCTGCCACCTTCATTCGGTCGATGCACTCTCCGTTGTCTTCTCCTTCCGCTCCCCTCGGTACGGTGTCTAGATAAGCCAGGGCAACGTTCACGGTGTCGTAAACCCTGCCGTTGCGTATCTCTGTCGTGCCGCTTGCTGGGATGATGCACACGATGGCTGGGTAGCTCAGCTTCTCCAGCTTGGTGTCCGCTGTGTCCCAATCCTCGAAAAGGTAGGTGTAGTCTGGTAGCGTGTCTGCTGCCAGCTGCTTTAATGTTTCTCTGATTGTTGCCATAATTATCTGGATTTACGTTTCATCTCCTCTGCCTGCAACTTCTGCAGGTTCCGCTCGTACACGCTTCTCTTGTTGTCCATTTCCATGCACTTGTAGATGCGCAGCCATGGTGTCTTCAATACCTGGTCGTGGTCGCTGATACCCATCCTCACTGCATACCAGTCCAGCATACCGAACAGACCGAAGCGCAGGGTGTCGATGCCAGCCTCCTTCTCCAGTCTTGTTGGCTTCGCTGTATCGGTACTTTCGAATAGCTTGTTGATGCGCTCCACCTCTGATGTCACCCAGCCGATGAGCATAACGACATCAACAGCCCTAGCCTGCTCCACTTCCTTGTGGCTCAGACCGAGGACGGTTGTCACTATCTGATACAGACTTTCTTCGCTGTCTGATAGCTGGGAAAGGTCTATTAGCTGTCCGATGGATAGCTGGTTGAGATTGTCGGGCACTGATTTCCCTCCGACAAACGCTGGTCGTGGCTGCTTGCCGATTTTGTAGCTGGTGTGCCTTGCCACTGCCAACCAGTACTTGAATGTAGTGTTATTATCCATACGCTTTATATTTTTTGTCGTTATCTTTGTCTCAATACGTGCGCCCTAGCCGTTCCATGGCTCGCTACGGATAACTTCTTCAAGGCTACGTATCGTATTGCGTCTATGCCGTGGTTGAATGCGTCTATCGGCTGGTTCGTTGTCTCTCCATCCCTTGACTTCTTCCACTTGTATTGCTGCATGTTCCCGATGATGCCGTGGCTGCGTCTGGTTATGTTGATGCGAAAACGCTTTAAGATGTCGATACCGTTGTTGATACTATCCTTGCCCTTGGTGCTGCCGATTATCCACAGCCCTCGGTTGTGTATCTCCTGAATGCTCTTAGGCTCTGCCGAATCCGCAATGATAAGGTCTCGTTTCGTCCGTCCTTGCTCCTTGCAGCGGTCTGCGATGTCTTGGTTCGTCAGTCCGGGCTGGTAGATTTCCTCGTCCACCCAAAGCTCACCGTGTGCGAGAATAACGTGCTCCAGCGCAGTTGGGTCGTTGGTGAATCCAAAGTCCAATCCCCAGCACTCCATCTTCCACTCCTCCCGTGGTGGAAGCTTGTCAACGATGCCCCAGTTGGTGAAGATAAGACCAGTTATCTTACCAGTCAGTCCACGCGCATATACTCTCCACAATTCGGGGTCGTCTATCTCTTCAATCTTCTTGTGCTCCTGCGCTGTCAGAAATCGGTTGTTTCGGTGGTCGCTCAATATCAATCTGCAATCATCCCTGCCGATGATGTTGTTGTGCACCCAGAACCTTGCACTTGGGTTGTAGTCGATGAACACCTGCTTTCGGGTTCGGATGGCAAGCTGCCAAAACACTTCATAGGGCACACCGTTCGCTTCGTTCACGAACAGGTAGTCACGCTTTCCGTTCTTGGCATCCTGCGCATCCTGGTAACTCTTGAACTCGATGATGGAGCCGTTCTTACCTCTGTAGCTGCTGTCGCTCTTGTTGTTCTTGAACCAGTCCAGCAGCTCTGCCCTTGTGTGCAGGATGGTGTCGAGGTCTCGCATCGCTCCCACCTTCAAGTTCGGGAGGTCTTGACCGCACACCGTGATAATTGCCATCGGATGCTCAAAAGAAAGCACTATAAGACGCTGCATAATGGTGTATGTCTTCCCCGAGGACGTGCCACCCTGGTTTACGAGAAACCTTGGCTTCACGTCCGCATTCGGGGCATACAACTCACCAATAACGTCAAATAGTGCCATTCTTCAAACAAACTAAAACTTAAAACAAACTATAAAAAAAAACTAAACTCTATCCAATCCCTCACGCTCGATCACTTCCTGCTCGCTGGATGCACACTCGTGCCCCGAGTTGATATAGCGTACCTCGATGCCGCCTTGGAAGCCAGCGTTCAAGTCAAGTACGACCTTATCAAGTCCGAGCAGCTTGCATATCTGTGTCTCTGCCTTGATGATGATGTCCAGGTAGCGTGGTTCTCCGAATCCTCGCTTCTCGGCATCGTACATTATCGCCTTGACGGTCTCGATTGAAACCTGCCTTCCTCGCTCATCTACGACTGGGAGTCCCTGCTGGGTCGATGTCTTCTCGTGGTAGTCTTCCTTGGATTTCTCCCAAGCGTCCCACGCTTCACGTATTACCAGCTTCAACCTTGCAACCTCGCTTGTAATCTTCGCATCGGTGTCGGTCAGCCGCTCTTCCCTCCACTCCTTCAGTAACCGCTGAATGTCGCAGTGTGCCTGGTTGTACTTCGGGCTGTCGAGACGCTTGCGCACCTCTGCCGTGATTTCTCGCTCCGTCCATCCCTTTCGGTATAGGGGTGCGATAATCTGCAGGCGGTTCTCGATGTCAATGCGTTGCGCTCTTAGTTTATTGTTATTACCTTGTGGCATAATATCTATTTTTTACGTTTCTTTTTCTTCTTTGGTGGGGTGTAATTACTCCCACGTTCCTGCGGACTAAAATCCATTCCGCATGGCGCAAGATACCATTTCCCGAACGGTTTCTTGTTTGCGACCTTGCAAGCTGCATAGTCCTTCGGTCGCTGAATCTTACAACATTCACATCCCATAGTTATATTCTTGAAGTTATTTTGTGCGAATTTCGTGCACACGGCTCGAACGTTTCAATCATGCTTAGTTATACGCATAGTTTGAGAACGTGGCACATACGCTCGCATATCGTCTCATCCGTTTATTATCTCCCATTCCCCGGTGGCTTTTACTAGTTGCGCCATCGGTGCTTGGTCTGAATACTCGCAGCTTGGGTCTTGGTTATCCCATTGGGCAATGAACCGCGACTTAGGGAAAGCCATCCGCAAGCAGATAACTGTCTCACCGCTGCCAGTCGGTATGATGTAGGTCTGTCCATCCTTGATGGTGTCGGAGAGGGTGGCTCTGTATTCTGCTGCCAGTTGGTTCATCATATCCATTGGCAGGTGTCCGCTCGTTGCATCGAATGAATCGGGGAAGGTGTTGCGTATCTCGTTCATACTCCACCATCGGTTCGCACTCAGGTCGCCACCGGGCGATATTTCCACGCAGGGGATTCCAGCATCCTTGATGGCTCTTGATGCGTTACCGCAGGAAAAGCATACGCAGCGGTCGATGTGGTTCTCTTCCATGTGCCGCTTGATGATGTGGGCACGGATGGTCTTCGCACTTCTGCTGATGTCAATCGTCTGTGCCTTCTCCATCTTTCCCTCCTTCCTCTGCTGGTTGCTCTTCCTCTCCTGCTGGTGGTGCTACGCTGTTGAAGGTGTCCGCAAGCTGCTGCGCTTCTTCCTCGTTGTATTCGATGGGCTGGAAATGGTCTTGAACGTGTTTCGGGTCTCCCTTGTAGAATACCAGAACGTTGGAGTGCATCTTTTCGGGCATTCTCATTTCCTCGAACGTCTTCTTGATTTCGTCCATTTCGCCTTTATAGAACACGAGAACGTTCTGGTGGCACTTCTGTGTCTTGCGGCTTTTCATACCACCATCGGCTCTAAGGCATCGGGACGCGACCTGCTCGATCAAGATAAGTTCGTTGTAATAGTGAAGTCCGAGCCGCAGGAAGGTGGAGATATTGTCGCCAACGAAATTTCGGTATTCTCCGTTCTTCTTGTTTCGCACCTCACCAATCTTGACAACCAGGAATGAGCCGTCCTTCATCTTATCCACGCATTGCTTGAAGATGTTCTCGTACTGGCTCATAAACTCCTCGTATGTGCCCAGTGCGCTCATATCCTCCTTGCTATAGACTTCGAGGTCGTAATATGGTGGCGAGGTGAAGCAGAGGTCGAAATCGCTGTCTTTGATTATCTGCCCGATGTTGTTTGAGTCACCGCAGAAATATTTCACGCTGCCGTAGTCCTTGGTCGCTTCTGTGTTGATGTCGACCTGCTCCTTACGGATTTCCACGGCTTGGTAGTCATAGCCTAGCGTGCCAGCGACAACGCCCTTTGTCTGTTCCCCTCCGAATGGGTCGATAATCTTTCCGTGCGGCTTGCAGAACCATCGCATAATGATTTCAGCCAGCACCGGGTCGAAAAGGCTTGTGCCCTGCGCCAGCACGCTGCGGTCTGCCTTGGCTTTCTCTTCGGGCGATACGTAGTTGTCGAGATACTCATCGAAAGTGATGCCTTTCTCCTTTCTGAACTTCTCGCTCTTGGAGTAGAGTTCCTTGTATCGCATTTCCTTGGAACGTACGAGGGTCTGTTCACGGCTTGCCCCGATGTCCTTGCTGGAAACGATGGCTCGCCATTGCTTCTTGCGCTCAACCCAGTAGCCTTGGCGTGTGTCGAGGATTGAGAAGGGAGGAACGACAAACTTATCCACTAGGCTTGGTTTCGGTGCTCCTTCTCCTTCCGTTGGTGTATCGCCCCCCTGCTTTTGCTCGTTGCTGATGCCTGCCATACCGAGAATCCATTGTGGGATTGCCCAGTCCGTCAACGGCTGGTCTCCGAACTGGTTCGCCAGTGCTTCGGTGTCCCAGTCTCCGAATCCTGCATTATCCTTGATGATGAATTCTTTCTTCTGTGCTTCCGTGAGGTCTGATGCCTTGACGATGGTTGCAGTTGGCTGCTCCTTCCACTGGCTCCAGTAGTTGGCGATTGCCAGCTTCTCTGCATCGGTCAGTCGCTGGTCTGTGTCGAGAACGTCCATGATGGCTTCGGGTGTCATACTCACGATGTGGCAGAGTGCCCTCGTTCTCATATTGCCACCCAGTGCCTTGTAGGTCTCATCCACGACTATCGGGCGAAGCTGGAGCATCTTCGGGAAAACGAGGATGCTCTTTACCAGCTTTTGGAAATTCACATCTGTTATGGTTCTCGGGTTCGCTTCGTTCTCGCTGACCCTCGAAAGTGCGATTTCTTCTGTCTTCATATTCTTCTTGTTTTAAGTTCGAAAAACTGCTTATTTGGTAAACATCGGCACAAAGATACGACTTTTTCGCTTTAGTTGTTCGTTCTTCGTGCATTTTTAACTTTTATCAACATTCCATCCGTCAAAGGCTCTGATGGTTTTCTGCAGGGTTGTCTGCTGCTTTGGCTTCACCTTTACCGGGTATCCTGCACACACCCAAGCGAGGAGGAGTGCGTCTCTCTGGTCTTGGTTCATTCTCGGCATCTTTCCGTCTGAACTCATAAAGTACGCGATTTCGTCTTGGGTTATCTTTCCGTCCTTGCCATTCCAGCACTTCTTCAGCGGCTTGATTATCTCGTAGGGGATATTGTAATGCTTGCAGCACTCAACGATCAATATTCCGGTCTGATGGTTCATTCCGGTAGAACGTCCTATGGCTGCTGCCTTGACTGCCGTCATAAATCTGCCTAGCACGTGCCAGTTGCTCTTGTTGAGCCAGCCGCCTTCAATAACGACCTTAACCTTCTTGTGACTCTCATTCATTGCATTCAAGTAATCAATCAATGCCGGGAAGTTCATCTTGTAGGCTAAGAATTTTCTGTCATCGTAGACTGCACCTACACCGCTTTCCTGGTTGTCGGGGTCGATGCCGATTATAACTGTTCCTTTTTCCATTTCGTTTTCTTTTGTTTTACTTTTGTTTTATTTTTGATTTTCTTTTTTCTGTTATTTTCTTGAATTTTCCGTTCTAAGCCGCTATCTCTTTGTCTGTGGGTAGTTGTTCGGGAATCGAATCTTTCTTGCGTATACGTGCGTATGCGTGCGCTTGTGCGCTAGCTCCCTACTACTATCCTCTACCCTATAGTCCCTTCTCCTTTCATCGTTTCGGGCTTGAAACTGAAAATCGAGGGAGTGCTTGGCGTTTTGCAAAATAAAGAATAATCTTGTACCGAATGAGTTTACCCTGCAAGCACTCCCTCTTGGGATCATCTGTTATTTCTTCATGTTCCACCTCGCTTTCTTTTTTTCGTGTGGTCTGGTTTACGGCATGCAGTCTTGTGCGGCTCACGTCTTTCCGTGGGGTCAGATTAATAATAACTAGCAGGCATCCATACAACCATTGTTGTTAAACTTACGTTACCTGTATTCTGCCGCCAGGACTGTTCTCTGCTATTCCATCCCAGCCTGTTCGTTACTTGCGCATTCCTTTTCATCCTGCGCCATCATATCTCTGATTTTTTCTCTCTGATTGTTCACGAGCCACCTTAGATGCCCGGCCTGCGTCTCACTCTTGAATAGAGCAGAGACCTTGTCAATATCCGGCATTTCTCCATTGCGCTCACGCTCTATCATTCGGACATACGCCCTTCTCTGCCTTTCTGCATCGTAGCTCTTCCTGTTGTTAGCCTTGACTCTTTCCGGATGTTCTTTGCGCCATTTCTTTGCAATCGCAAGTATCTTCTCACGGTTCTTCAAATAATAGCTTCTTCTATATGCCTTCGTCTTCTCGAGATTCTTCATCTGATACTTTTTGGTATATTCAGCAAATCTTGCAGGGTCGGCCATATATGCGGCCTTTCTCCGCTCTCTGCTCTTGGAAAGAATCTCATCTCGGTGCTCGTGATAGTATCTCTTATGATACTCAGCCTTTTTCTTCTTGCGCTCTTCTGCCGTCATTACCATTGCATTCCTTGATGTCTTGGTGTTCAACATATTGCCTGCGAGATGGGCAGTACCTGCCGTTGATGCAGTTCCGCCCTCCCTCGCAAGCCTTGCACAGTTCGCTCGCCATAAGTCCTAGAATGGTAGGTTCTCGATGTCGTAGTCGGTGAAGGCGAGGTGCTCATTGCCATCGAATGGGATGCAGCTGATGAAGTCAGCTGACTTTCCGCTGTGGATAAGCAGGACTTTGTATCTCCACGCAAAATCCTCTCCACGGTCACGGGCAAAGAACGCTGGCAACCAATTGCATCTCTTTCCGTTCCTCACCAGCACCTTGTCGAAAGGCTTGAAGGCTGGCTGCTCCTTGCTCTGCTTCTTGCTCTTCTCCCATAGGGAGGAAGCCTCCTGGAACGTGATGGCTTCGCTCTCTGTTGCTTCTCGCAGTTCCTTGTGTACGCTGATTCGCAGGTCGAAGGCTTGGTCGGTCACGAACTTCTCGTTCTCGATTTCGTACTGGTTGCCGAATGTCAGCGTGTCCTCGCTCTCGTTCTTGCCGATGAGCTTGCCGATGATTGTCAGCTCTCCGTCCTCGTCATTCCCATTGAAAACGTAGAGTTTGCCCAACCCAAACACTGGCTTCTTCTTCGGCTTCTTCTTCGGCTTCTCAACTTCCAGGGTCTCACGGTTCAGCTTTCCATCCAATCGCTTCTCGATGAAGCTGATGTAGGTCTTGGCTGCATCCTCGGTTTCGGCAGCGAAACATTCCGTACTGGCATTATTGCATTCTCTGAGGTAAGAATATCCTTTCTTGCCGGCTTTGCGATAATAATACTTACCGGCAAAAATGGTGTATGTATCATCTGTAAACTTCTCGAAGATAATATGCGCACCTTCTTTTTTGGAAACCAGCACGTCTCCCTTTTTCCAGGCGAACTTGCTCCAATCTCTCATTTTATCGGATGGGAAAAGCATTACTTCTCCTCCCTCCATCCATCTGCCGTTCTTGTCGAAGTAACGAGGTCCGTACTTATCCTTAGTCCCGATTGTTTCCTTGCTGGATGCAAGATAAGTGAACGCAACCTTTCCGCACATTGGCGTGTATAACTCAGTGCCAGCAGGCACACCCTTCAAAATCTCGTAAATATCAATTTCTTTCTGTCCCATATCTGAATGTTTTTTATTGTTTGTTACTCTTGTTTCTTTTGTCTGTTACAACTTGACGTGTCCCAGTTTCTTTTAAAGTTCCACCAGCTCCAGGGTGTCGAGCCAGAAGTCGGTGTTGCCAACGTACACGTGGTGGCGGTGGCTGTCCGTGATGATTTCTATCTTCTTCATTTTCAACTACGTTTAAAATTGTTCGTGTCCGCATTGTAATCCTTCAGGATACATTCCAGAGCCTTGACTTCATCATCTGCCAGCCAGATGTCTCTGTCGCCAACTGACAGATGATGAAGACCGCATTCACGGACAAGTATGATATTATTAACTCTGTTCATAGATAACTATTTGAAAAGTTCCATCTGCGGATGAATGATGTCGGCACGCTTCTTCTTAGCCGACCACAGAAGGATGCCGTTGTTCTTGGTCTTCGGCTTCCACTCCAGCTGTCTGATGATGAAGCTTAGAGCATCGTGTGCTGCCTGCTCCTCTGTCTCGTAGAAGATTGCCGATTTGTCGTAGCGGCTCGGATAGGCTGCCGGGGTTACGCTTCCTCCACTGCCAGTGCTGATGTCATAGCCCCAAATCCATCCGTACTGCGTCTTGGCGGTCTTGACCTTCCAGTTGTGATGGTTGTCAACCTCGTAGGCTGCATAAACGTGTGGATTGACGCAAGCGTCATTGATGTTAAACTTGAATCCGTCATGCTCTGCCACTGGCTTCTTGATGTCGTAACTGTTCTCCTTCAACCAGTCCGTCCAGTCGCTCACGGTCTCGAAGACGAGCCCTGCGGCTCTGCATTCGTGGGTTATTACTTTTTCTCCTGCCATAGTTAGCCCTCCTGAATGAAATTGATAAGTTCCTCTTGCTGTTCACGTGTCATTGCGTCTGCGATGCGCTCGGCTGCGTCTCTTCTGTCTGAAGAGTCCAGGTTCTCGAATGCTTGCACAATGATGTCGATAGCTTTGTCATTGTCAAGATACGACATATTGTCCTCTACCACATTCTTTCTGCTGTCTTCGTCAGATAAGTTTCGGAACATGTCTACCAAGAATTCCTCTTGTCCTTCATCCGATAAATTGTTGAACATCTCTTCCAAATCGATGTCAATGCTCTGTGAATTGTAATCTGCCATAATTCTTTGTTTTAAGCGTTTAAATTCTGTTTGATGTATAATTTGCCGTCCGAAGCGTGAAAACGCCACAGAGCGGCTTATTTTGCCCTCGTTCGTTATTTTTCGGGCTTCCAGTTGATGCCCAGCCGCTGCAGGACTCCATGTTCGTAGAATCTCGCAAGCGAATCCTTGGCTGGCTTGTTGTGCGGATTCTTCTTCAAATCGTCAAGATTCTGCTGGATTACCCATCGGAACTTATCGTCCTGGCTCTGCTGGGGTGCTGGCTGCTGGTGCTTGGCTTGCTCGTAGCGTTCCCCGATGCTCGGTCTTGCCGTTGCCGCTGGATCCTGCGCCCTGGCTTCTGCTGATTGCGGCTGCTGGCTTGCTGCTGGCTGGCTGTTGTCGTAGTTTCCCTCCAGCACCTTCGGGAAATACTTCCTTGTCATTACCCAGTCATAGGATGCCCAGGAGTGCCCTGCGTTCAGATAGCTGCTGGCCATAGCCTTGTCGATGGCCAGGTAAATCTGGGAAATATCTCCGTTGCAGTCCTTGAGCCTTCCTCTGATTGCTTCCTTGCGGTTCTCCGTCATCAAAGTCAACCTTCGCATTGCGCTGTTGGTCTTGTCGTGCTGCTCGTTCCAGTAGTCCTTGATGGCTGCGTAGTCTATTTCGCCTTTCTTGGATTTCTTCTTCTCAGAACTTTTCTGCGGCTCTGATGCAGCGCAAACGTTTTTCTCGGAAAAACTTTGCATAGAAGCTTCTTTAGAAGGTTCTAATATATTTGTTTCTTTAGAAACATCATTATCATCAACATTATCATTTACATATACATTATCATTATCATATAAGGTTTTTGAAAAAACCTCTTGGTTTTGTTTGGTTGTTTCTGAAACCAATTGGTTATTTTCTGAACCAATTGGTTTTTGCTTATCCTCTTGGTTTTTTCTTGGTCTGCCACCTTTCTTTCCGTTGGCTCGCCATCGTTCGACCTTCTCTTCGTACTTGGCTTTATTCCGTTTCATATCGTCAACGATAAATCCAAAAGCCATACGCACGACAGGTTCGAGACTAATAATCTCCCCATCCCTTGCGTAGAGAAATATCGCTCTCGTCAGTTGCCCGAGTTGTGCATCGGTCAAACCTTCAATCAGAGCGTAGTATGATGTGTATAGTATAAATGAATCGTTCATAATTTTATTCTGATAATGATAGTTTCTTTTCCAGCTTCCGTTTGAGCACGGTAGCCCTGCGAGTCTGGTTGACTTCCCTTGTGCTTCGTGGCTCTGTCTTCATCTTGGCGATGTAGGCTTCCAGGTAGCCCACAATCGCCTTGATGTCTGTTGTCGATACTTGGTGCATCATAGGCTGGAAAATCTACTTGATAAGTAATCTTCGTGCGCCCTGCACCTGCTTGATGTAGGCAGCGCATTCCTCGGGATGGTCTGTCTGAAAAGCCTTTGCATCGAACTTCTCGCTTGCCTTCGGTGCTTTCCACGTTGCCAGCGTCTTGCCGTTTCCGTCCACGATGCTCTCAGCGTCCCCGAAGAACAGCTTCAAGTTGTCCTCGATTTCCTTCTGTCGGTTCTCCAGTGCCTTGCCCTTCTCCTTGATTTCCTTCAACTCGATGAGCATTTCCCCGATTTCTGCTGTGGCTTCAATCTCCTTTCCTGCCTTGTGCAGTGGTGACTTCAATAGAACGTCCTGTGCGCTGTATGCAGGTGGCTCTTGGTTGCCCACGATATAGTCAAGCCAAAACTTGGTTATCTCGTCACGCATCCATCTGTAAAACTCGGGGTCGAAGTCGATGTCACGGTAGCCGAACTCCCTGCCTGCTGTCAGCCAGGCCAGTGCTCCATCCTTGTATTCGCCCACTCCGAGGTTCATCTGCAACTGGCAGAACCAATGCTTCGGCAGGTCGTCTGCGTCTATCTGCATCTGCGTGGTCTTGCACTCGAGGATGCTCTTGCTCGCTTCGTTGTGAGTTGCCCCAACTCTCCAGAAGGTACGGTCTGGACTTACTCGCAGATACGGAGCATCGGTGTTCGTGATTGTGTAATCGTCCGTACTTGCCTTGATAATGTGGCAGTGGCTCTCTCGCTGGAAGAACTGGGCCACGGCATCCTCCAGCAGGTGTCCTGCCACCATTGCGAAGTTCTCAACCTTTGGCGGGTCGATGCCCTTCTTGCGTCTCCACAGCTGGTATGGTGTCTCCCATGGGTTCAGTCCCAGTACCGTGCCTGCTTCTGATGCTCCTATTCCGTTCGAGCGGTTCTGCAACCACTCCTCTCTGCTTTTGTACTTGATAATCTGTTTCATTGTCTGAATGTTTTATTTATCCATTAAGAATTTTCTTGCTGCTGTAAGAATAAGCGAGCGAATGAATTCATCCCTTTTCATATCTTGGAAAAGTCCATCTGCGAGGACACTGCTCTTGCCGGAGTAAGCAACATGGAAATCGTAACCTTTATTTCCTTCTTCGTCCGTATCTCCAGTTGTCTCAGCCGCAATCTGCAAAAAGTTTCTTTCTTCCTCGTCTTCCTCGACCCATGCATTGTAACCATCTGCGGTTCTGTCAAAGTACTTGTCGATGGTGCTCTCGTGTCTCTGATTGTTTGCTTTGCTCATTTTCTTTATTGTTTACTGAATGTTTATAAAAGTTGCCACGGCTTCCCTTTGTCTCGATGGGAACCCACCC
>ERZ1026772.469-NODE-469-length-29622-cov-3.128454_pt1 | contig 29622 bp, 26 predicted proteins | sample MGYA00380124_ERZ1026772 | MGnify/ENA primary metagenome ERZ1026772 (study PRJEB33269, sample SAMEA4719760) | human gut metagenome | biome: human-associated habitat; feature: organic feature; material: feces | place: Cameroon | collected 2013-10 ...
GAACACCCATCAGATAGGGTTCTTCCGGACTGGACTTCGGCAAAGTGGTTTTGGTGTCAGTGAAGTACACATATTCCCGGATTTTATCAACACCCACGTTCTCATTTAGAACGTCACCGTTCATCAGCGGTTCGCCCAGCTCATAGTAGCTGAAGCTGCCGCCCGTGCCGGGGACGGCGTTCTTGCCCTCGCCATAGCCATGGATCACACGCTTCACCCGCTCGGCAGTGATGCTGTCGGCGTAGTCGCCCATTTCCACAAGGATGAATTTTCGGTGGCCACCGTCGGCTTTGTTCATCTTTAGGACGGCATGGGCGGTAGTGCCGGACCCGGCGAAGGAATCGAGGATGATAGAATCCGGGTCAGAGGCAATTTGCAGAATACGTTCAATTAGGCGCACTGGCTTGGGCGTATCAAACGGCATTTCACCCTCAAAAATAGTCTTGATCTCTTTCTTAGCATCCTGCGTATGTCCGACTTCTTCGTACGACCATAGGGTTTGCGGTACTATACCGTCAGAGACCTCTGAAAGAAAAATCTTTGGGGCTGGAACGTTATTTCCATCTTTCCCCCACCAAATGCGGCCATCTTTATCCAATTCATGGAACTTTTCTTCTGAAACTCGCCAATACGATCCAGTAGGCGGCCCCGCAATCACGCGTCCGCTTGGACATGTAATTGAATAAGTCCCCTTACTGTAAAAATTTCTGGCTGCCAAATTGTTAGGCCGCCATAAACCACGCGGATCATTGTCCGGGTTTTTGTAAACCTTATTTTGTTTTTCAGTTCTCGGCATCTTATGTGGCATCCAAATATCCGCATTTTTAGCAAATACCAAAATATAGTCATGATCTTCTGAGAAATGTTTCGCAGTGCTTTTAGGTGCGTAATTTTTTCGCCATATTACAGTAGTAATAAAATTGTGTTCTCCGAATATTTCATTGCATATCGTGCGCAAATTATAAAATTCCGCGTCATCAATACTGATAAAAATAGCCCCATCCTCCGCCAACAGCTTTTGCAGCAGCTTCAGCCGAGGATACATCATGCACAACCACTTGTCATGGCGGCTTAAATCTTCTCCCTCTTTGCCAACGGTCTTATGTAGCCATTCTTTGATGCGGGGATCGTTGACATTATCGTTATAGACCCATCCCTCATTGCCCGTATTGTAGGGTGGATCGATATAGATGCACTTTACCTTTCCCTCATACCGGAGCAGCAGTGCTTTCAGAGCTTCCAGATTATCGCCCCGGATGATCGTGTTTTCACTGCCGTTGTCTTCCTCGTGCTGTCCGTTCTCGTCAAAGCTATAATTCCGTTCCAGCACCCGGTAGGGTACATCCAGGTGGTGGTTGACGACTTTCTCTTTTCCTATCCATTCAAGTGTTGGCATGGGTGGCCTCCTGATTGCTTATATAGTTCTTAATAAACGAGATGCAGGTACGAACAAAAATCTCTTTGAATTCTTGATAACTTAGGGTTGTCTCAAAAATATGCTCAGCATTCGGCGATTCTTTTGTCAAAGTGGTTTTTACCATTACAACGAGTGGTTTTTTTCCACCATAGTTCTTAAAACAATCATTCTCGTATGCTCCCTCATGGGCAGCAGCATTTCTATATGCGCTCAATACACTAACGAACTGCCAAAAACTGTCTTCGTCAGGATACATCCCTTGTGCTCCATGTGCAAAATGTTTCCTGATGTAGTTTTTATCTTTTGCTGAGGTGTTGTTTTCAAAAAAGTCAAGGAGAAGATCCTTTTTATGGCCATTTTTCCCATTCAGCTTTTGAAGAGTTTCAACACAGCTAACTAAAAGCACAACTTTGAAGACATCTTTGCCCTGCCGGATTTGTTCCATATCTCTTGCAGCAGATACCATGCGTTCAACGCAATTCAACATACGGTGAGGAATGAACAGAGAATCATTGGGGTCAACATAATTTTTTTCTTCATATGCTTTGAAAAACAGCTCCATTTGTTCTTTATCTGTGTATACTGGCTCATGTTCCACAGCTGCGTATATAAAGTTAAGGCAGTTTTCATCTGTTTTGAAATAGTCCCGGTAGAAAAGCCAAAGTTTTGAAAGCTGTTTGCTGTCTATTCTCTGTAAAACAACGCTTAGTTTCTCGTCCATATTTTCCCATCCTCAACATCTTTTTCCCATGTTTGTTACAAAGATTATCCAACATGGTCAATACAATCTTCCAGCCTTTTCTTAATTCCTTTTTTTATTGCAGTATCGCAAAGAATGCTCCAATAATCCTGCTCCAGATTGAATTTTTCAAAAGATGAAGCAGCAGTTTTCACGCAGTATCTCGCAGGCCGGGCAGGAAAATGATTTGCTACTTGCAGCATGTAATCAATCATGAGGTATTTTTGCCGCATTTCCCGATCAAGGTATTCGGCCTGCCCGTTCGTCCCGCATTGAATCGTCCATTGGATTCTGTCCAGATCATTTTTTACATCCGCACAGTCATGTGCTTCCATCAATTCTTTTAATGTCCGCTCTCTCAAATCGGACGCAAAGTAGATTTTTCCCATTTCCGCTGCTCCTTTCATTCATATATATTTTATTTTACCATAGTTCTTTTGTATTGTCCATGGAAAATCCCCTTATAACACGACGATTGCAGCTGCATCTAACGGGCACATATTGCTTAGAGGTCTTTCTCCTGCTTTCTGGGCTCACCTTCCCCTGCTCCGGCAAATTCTTTTCATTGGTCATCTTCTTCCTACTCACACCTTCACACACCATAGCTCTACAGGTCTATGCAAAAATGCCCCGGAGATCCGGGGCATTTGGGTATTATTCTTCCTTGAAGGGATCTTCCAGTTCTGACTCGTCGGAATCTTCCAGCCCCGACAGCTTCAGGAAATCCTCCAGTGAATCCAGTGCTTCTGCTTCCCCTTCTTCCGGCTCGTCAACTTCTGCCTCTTCCTCCCGGAAAAAGTTTCCGCGCTTGAGAATGATCACCAGCGCAGCGATTCCGCCGACACAGGCCAGCGCAACAAAGATCAGCAGGATGACCACCCAGGAAGGCCCGGATGCAGCTTTCTGCTCGGTCTTTTCTGCACCGCACTTGGTGCAGGTGTACACCACGGTTTTTCCCTTGCCCGCTTTTCCGGCATCCCAGGTGTGGGGTTCTGGAACGGACTGGGCACCGCAGGCGCACTTCTGATAGTGTCCGGCCTCAGAATCAAACCACTGGGTACCAAAGTCGTGGGTATGCTCCAGGATAGGCTTCAGCTCATAATTGCAGACCTTACAGGTCTGGGGGTTTTGATCGGTGGCTTCCGGGCCGGGGACGTGCTTTTCCGGAGTGCTCTTTTCTCCGCAAACCGTGCAAACCTTCCAGTGCTCCGTTTTATTGCTCTCCCACTTTTCGCCATAGGTATGGCTGTTGGCCCGTGTAAAACCGCAGACACTGCACTTGGCATCACAGGCATTCCGGAACACATGGGAGGCATAATCCTTCTCGTTTTTGCACCCCTTGCAAACATGCCAATGGCCAACTTCATCGTGAGCCCATTCTGTTCCATAGGTGTGGACATGCTGCTTTTTGGGTGTGATCACATAATTGCAGATCTTGCAGACCTGATCCCGCTCCTCGGTGGCCTCCGGGCCAGGGGTATGCTTGGCATAGCTTCCCTTATCTGCGCATTTGCTGCATTCGTGCCAATGGCCTTCCTTATCCTTGGACCAGGTTGTGGCATAGCTGTGATTCACATTGCGAATCGCACCGCAAACATTGCAGTCCCGGTCGCAGTCATTGTCATAGGTATGGTTCTTCGATTTTTCCAGAACCACCATCCGCTGTTTCCCACAGATGGTACATTGGGACTGGGCTACGCCCTCTTCCTTGCAAGTCGGCTGCTTGGTAATTGCGGACTCCGTCCAATGATGGTTTTCCTGAAGGCCGCAGTTTTTGCAGGAATGCTGGTTTTCATCCGATGTCCAGTTATGTCCCAGCGGGGAAAGCTCCTGGGTCTTGGTTGCACCGCACTGGGTGCAGGTAAACACCCTTTTTCCTCCGGTAAGGCAGCCCGCTGCCGGCTCATCCCTTCCCTGATCCCAGGTATGGGGAGAGATCAGCTCCTGCTGGCAAGTCGTACACACTTGCCTATGGCTCTCCCCGTCAACGGATTCCGCATTGGAATAGGTATGCTCATGGGGTGGGGTTTCCTCTGTTGTCTCCGCTCCGGCAGGCAGTGCCAAACAGCACAGCAGCATGGCCGAAACCAGCAGTCCGGTCAGTTTTTTCATTTTCATACACCTCACAGAAATTTTTGTTATATACTATCATACCTAATGAGAAAAATCAAATTAGGATATTCTTAAGCCTGTTCCTCGTTGTCAAGACCTGGCGCTTCGGCATAGCATGGCTTGGAGGTCATGTCTATGAATACACCCTTATTTACAGGCGTTTGCACCGCACTGGTCACGCCTTTTTCGGATGGGCAAGTCAATTTTCCCATGTTGGAAACCCTGCTGCAACGGCAAATGGATGCCGGGATTCGGGCCATCGTCCTTTGCGGCACCACCGGTGAATCCCCTACGCTGTCCGATGAAGAAAAATGCAGAATATTTCAGCACGCAAAGACATACTGCGGCAGCCGCTGCACCCTTCTGGCCGGAACCGGATCCAATTCCACCGCCCACGCTGTCGAATTGAGCCGCCGGGCCGAAGATACAGGCGCAGACGGCCTGCTGGTGGTCAGTCCCTACTACAACAAAGCCACCCCCGATGGGCTGTACAAACACTATCAGGCCATTTCCGATGCCGTCCGGATCCCCATTGTCCTTTACAATGTCCCATCCAGAACCGGTGTGGATGTTCCCACAGAGGTTTATGCCCACCTGTCCGCCCTACCCAACATTGCAGGGGTAAAGGAAGCCTCTGCGGATATCACAAAGGCCGCTCGAACCCTGGCCGCCTGTCCTGACAGCTTCTCCCTTTGGACCGGCAACGATCCCATGACCGTCCCCGTGATGGCCCTGGGCGGGGCCGGTGTGATTTCCGTTGCCTCCAATGTGGCGCCTGTCCGGATGAAGGCCATGGCAGATGCCGCGCTGTCAGGCAGCTACCAGCAGGCAGCCAGGATCCAACGGGATCTGCTGGAACTGATGGATGCCCTGTTCTGCGCTGTAAATCCCATTCCCGTGAAATGCGCCATGAAGCTTCTGGGATACGATTGCGGAGAATGCCGGATGCCGCTGACGGCGCTCCTGCCGGAGCAGGAAAAGCGGCTGAAAACCATTCTGAAGGGAAACAACTTCCAATGAAAAAACAGCGGCCCGCCGCACCATTGCAGCAGGCCGCATTTTCATACTGTTTTCAAAGGGAACGTGCAGGGAATCATTTCCCCATCAGGATTTGCAGCGCCGTACTTTCCGCCTCAATCTGTGCTTTCAGCGCAAAAATCAGGCTGCACTGCTGGCGGATGTCTGCCATTCTGGTTTCACACTGCTCCCGGGTCGAAGCAAGCCGCCGGGCATACAGTGCAACACTGTGATCCTGGGGATCCTTATCTTCCAGCATTTTCTCCTCCAGGATCGCTTTTTCGTACATTTTCTCCACAGCCTCCAGCTGGGTCAGCAGTTGCGGGATCTTGCGCAAATACTCGTTGTAAACTTCCATACGGCAGCGTTCTGCCTGGGTATTGAGCAGCATTTCCATAGTATTTCTCCCCTTTTTATGATTTCCAAAGAGCCGTCATTCGTTCACACAGTCCATCCCAGGACACCTGTTTCACCTGCTCTAAATTGGGTTCCGGCATAAAGCCTACGGTGTCAATTGCCGCCGCCAGTCTGCGCTCAAAATCCGGCAGACTATCTGCAATGGGCTCATCGGCATTGACCATTTCCGGCGGGCGGACAAACAGAACCCCATGCTCCGGTACCGTCTGATTCAGCCAGGAGCGGATCCCTGGAAGATCCGTGCAGATGGCAGACATTCCGCAGGCCATGGCCTCCAGCAGCACCAGAGGAAGGCCCTCAAAAAAGGACGGCAGCACAAATACATCGCTCCGATTCATGACCTCCGCCAGCTGAGATTGGGGAAGTTTTCCCAGGAAATCCACGGTGCAGGGCGCTTCCTGGGCAAGGCTGCGGATCTTATCGTATTCCTCCTGGTTGCCGTACCCGCCTGCCAAAGCCAGGGTATAGCACTCCGGGTTTCGCACATAGTTCATCGCCCGGATCAAACTGAGAAGGCCCTTTTTTTCCGACAGTTTTCCGGCAAACAGCAGCCGGATCTTTTCCGATTGGCTGCTCTGCCGCAGAGGCTCATTGACAAAAAACACATCGCTGTTATAGCCCGTTCCCATGACTGTGACCTTCTCCTCCGGAACACCATAGAGAAGACAGATTTGCTTCTTTTGCTGGGTATGCAGGGCAAAAATACCATCCAGCTTGCTGATCTGGCTGAGGATCCACTCATGCTGCCAGGGGTTTTTCAGAAACTGCCGCAGATCCGACCCATGACACTGGCCGTAAACCGGGATGGACGGGTACAGCTCCCGCACCAATGCCGCCAGGAAATACAGGTGATGGCACAAAATCACATCCGGCCGGAACACCTCCACCGCTTCTACAATGGCTTTGCGGAAGGCCCGGAAAAGCTGCTGGGTCATTCGTTCGTTGATATCGCAATAGCGTGTGCTGGGATAGGGCATTTCATCCGACATTCCGCACACCGCAAAAGGAACGTCCTTGCTCTGATAGTAAACCGGAAATACAGCGACCTGATGCGGCAGATGGATCACATCTTGATGAACCATTCCACAGACCACCGCCTGCTGATGCCCCGCCTTGTCAAATCCGCGAACCAGCTCTGTCAGGAAAACACCGCTACCGGTACTGTCTGCTTTTTGGGCTGTCACACTTAAAATTCTCATAGCATAAGCCTCTCATTTCTTTCTATGAAAACATATTAGCATTTTTTCGCCGTATAAGCAAGGCTATTAGAAAATACTATAAAATCGCAATCAATCCCATAAACGCAAACCCACCTGCGGTTTCTTGCGCAGGTGGGCAGCAGTTGTAGGAATTACAGCATTTCCAAGAATGCTTCGATACGGGTAGACAGCTGTCCGGAATCGCTCTGGGAGTAATCCGTCTCCACAGACAGGTAGGGAACCTTCATCTTATCGCACAGCTCCCGGATCTGGAAGGATTCCACACAGTAAGGTGTGCAGGCCTGCAGGTCGATCTCAACAATGCCGTCTACATGAAAAGCTTCCACCAGCTTGGGCAGCAGCTCCATGCGGTAGCTGTTGGGAGTCATAACAGAGCAGCCGATTTGCAGATAGCGCTCAGCAATGGCCCGGACGATGTCCTCAGCCTCGGCATCCACCATCTGATAGGCGGCCTTAATACCGCTGCAATTCTCATGGCAGACCACCACGCCGCCGTTTTCCTCAATGGCCTGAACGGTCTTGCCCAGCACGCCGCCAATGGGGCAGCCGGTGACCAGAATCCGCTTTGCATTGGCCCAGGCATCGGGGTTTCCATTTTCTTCAACAGAATGACGCAGTTCATCCAGCTTCTGCACCCGATCTTCATGGGTGAACATAAAGCCGGTGCCTTCCATGGTGCGGTACATTTGCAGACCGGACATGGGTGGCGGCACCTGGGCCTGGAGTGCCATCAGCTTCAGCCGGGCCTCCCGCTCCACATTGCGCTTCCGGGCGGCATCCCGGAGCATTTCATCGGTGATAGTCACATCGAACTTTTCTTCCAGGTACCGAATAAACCGGCGCAGCTCGGCAGTCCAGGTGGTGACAGGGTCGCTGTCGTGGCCCTGGGGCAGGTGCAGAATGTAGGTAGGACGAATACGATCCAGCAGCTCATACATTTTCTTCTTGCCGTCACAGGTGGTTTCGCCCACGATCAGGTCAGAAAAGTAGGTGTACGGACACTTGTCGCTGACAGCAAAGCCGTAGCTGGACTTGATGAGGGGGCACAGGTTCTTGGGCAGGTGGGCTTCTGCTGCGGGGATGGTCTCATCGCTCATGCCGCACAGGCTGACGCTGATAAAGCCGGCAGCATCCAGGATCTCCGTAGGGGTGAAGGTGCAGAACACACCGGCTACCTTGCCGCCGTTTTCCTTGATCTGCTTCACGCGAAGAAAGCCGGCCTTGCGGGCATCGGCAAACTCGTCAAACTTTTCTGGTAATGTAAACTCCATGTAGTATCTTCCTCCTGTTTATTTGCGAACATTCATAGCGCTGAGTGCTGCGCCAATAGCACCGGCGTAACGGCCGTCGGGATCCGTATGCACCGTAACATCCAGCTTCTTCCCCAGGCTCTTGCACAGATAATCAAACTCGCACAGACCGCCGGTGAGGCACACGGTTTTTCCCAGGGCCAGACGGCCTGCCTGGGAAGCGACCTTCTTGACAATGGAATCCACCACGGCAAAGGCGATATTCTCCTTGGGTTCTCCCCGGCCGATCAGGCTGATGACCTCAGATTCTGCAAACACAGTGCACATGGAGCTGATGCTGGTATTTCCGCCCTGGGCAGCCAGCTCGCACAGTGCATCCGGGCGAAGGCCCAAGGTGTTTGCCATAACCTCCAGGAACCGACCGGTACCGGCAGAACACTTGTCGTTCATAATAAAATCCTTGACCATGCCGTTTTCCACGGAAATCAGCTTGGTATCCTGTCCGCCGATGTCAATCACGGTCAGATCATTGGTGCCATACACAAAGCAGGTGCCCCGGCCATGGCAGGTAATTTCCGTGACGCACTTGTCTGCATAAGGAACAGAGATCCGGCCATATCCCGTTGCCACCACCGTGGCTTCCTCCATGGGGATGCCCATTTCCTCCAGCTTGTCATGGATGGCCTGAGCCGTATCCACGCTGCTCCATCCTGTCGGCTGCAACAGTCTGTGGACAATATTTTTGTCCCCATCCATGACAATGGTCTTGGCACAGGTAGATCCAATGTCAATTCCGATAAAATACTTCATATTTTCTATGTATCCTCCCTATAGGCGCATAATTCATCTGCTTAATCATAACACAAGATATCTGCATAGGCAATTTCCGAACTCTGATAAAAGTCTAATTTTTATTATAAATTCAAATAAGTCATTGTACAGAGATTCCGTCGCACAGCCACAAACTTCAAAAAATTCACAAAAAATCTCTTACCTACCATCATTTATGTGCTATCATTAGGATAGTGTACCGAAGAATAAATCCAAGGGAGTGTATTGCCATGAACAAAAAGGTACTGATCGTTTCTTCCAGCCCTCGTAAGGGCGGCAATTCCGAAACGCTGGCAGCTGCATTTGCCAAGGGAGCCCAGGAAGCTGGAAATCAGGTAGAAACCGTATACCTGCGGGAAAAGCAGTATGGCTTCTGCAAAGGCTGTTTCGCCTGCACCAAGCTGGGGCACTGTGTCATCCAGGATGACGCGGTGGAAATCGCAGCCAAAATGCACGATGCCGATGTGCTGGTATTCGCAACACCGGTATATTACTACAGCGTCAGCGGACAGCTGAAAACCATGCTGGATCGTGCCAATCCCCTGTATGGCACGGATTATGCCTTTTCAAAAGTCTACCTGCTGGCAACCGCCGCAGAGGACGAGCCGGGAACGGTGGAAGGTACCGAAAAGGCCGTTCAAGGCTGGGTGGACTGCTTCCCCCGTTGTCAGCTTGCCGGAACCGTGTTTGCCGGGGGCGTAAATGGCATCGGAGACATCACAGGTCATCCGGCATTGGAGCAGGCTTATCAGATGGGCAAGGAGATCTAAGGCAACACCGCACAATTTCATCTGCGGACATCAGCGGATCTTTTGTCCCAATATTGCAGTTTGAAAAACTTGAAATACACAAAGTATTCCTGCGTTTTCCAAACTTTATCTTGGAACAAAATCTCTCGCTGCTGTCTCTTGCTGAATTATGCGGTGCTGCCCTAACCCAATACGTATACCATATCTTTCATTTGACAGGAGTGAACCGATCATGAGTAAAACATTAGTTGCTTATTTTTCTGCCAGCGGGGAAACTGCAAAGCTGGCAAAGACCATTGCACAGGTCACAGGCGGTGATCTGTTTGAAATTAAGCCGGAAGCTTCCTATACTGCCGCAGACCTGGATTGGAGAGACAAGCACAGCCGCAGTACATTGGAAATGAACGACGAAAAAAGCCGCCCTGCCATTGCCGACTGCGTCCAGGACATGGCAAGCTACGAAACCATATTTGTCGGCTTCCCCATCTGGTGGTATCAGGCGCCTCGTATTATCGAGACTTTCCTGGAAAGCTACGATTTCACCGGAAAAACCCTGATTCCCTTTGCCACCTCCGGCGGCAGCGAAATGGGCAAGACGGAAAGCATCCTCAAATCTATCTGCCCGGCGGCGGTATGGCTGCCCGGAAAGCGGATGGGCAGCAACGAAGACAGCTCTGCGGTACAGAAATGGATCCACAGCCTGGGAATTTGACAATCCGAATACCAATCTATCCCTTGAAAAGCACCGTTCATCGGTGCTTTTCCTTTTTTAAGTCAAACGTGCGTCAGAATCCCCGAACGGAAAATCGGACACCCCACCATCGCAGAGTGTCCGATTTGGATTATTTTTATGTAGCTTCGATCTTATACACCAAGGTACAGCAGCGCCGATCTACAGAGCCGTCAATGTAGGCTGCACTGTCGGAAATCTGGCGAAAGCCACACTTTTCATGGGTTTTTCTGGAAATGGCATTGGCTTTTCTCACATGAGAATAGACCTTCCCGCAGGGAAGCGTACCCAGAACTGCCTGGATCAGCGCGGCTCCATAGCCTCTGTGTCTTTGATCCGGTGCTGTTTCCAGCCCCTCCAGCAGCAAGCCGTCCCGGTAGGGCTCCAGGCGCAGGGCACTGACATAATGCCCATTGACTTCCCAAAGTGCACACAGCGCCCCTTCTGTGGGAAAGAACACCTCCTGCAAGTACTGCCGAAAGTCCAATTCTGCCATCTGCATAGCCAATCCCGAAGGATACCGAGAATAATCGGAAGCTGTTTCCTTCAAGGACTGCTCATACACCTGGGCCAATTCCCCAAAGCGCAGGCTGCCCACGGATCTTGCCAGGATCAGCATATTACAGTGCCTCGCCCAAAATAGACTTGGTGGCATATGCGTTCAGGCTCATATCCGCCACATTTCCAGCTTTGTACTCATAGTAGGCCTGGGCTCCAATCATTGCACCATTGTCTCCGCAAAGGCTCAGAGGGGGCATATAAACCTGAGCCCCCAGCTTTTCCGCAGCGGCCAGAATATCCGCCCGGATCCGGGAATTGGCGGCCACGCCACCGGCAACGGCAACCTTTCGATAGCCGGTCTGCTCCATAGCCATCACCACTCTGGGAACCAGGGTATCGGAGACCGCAGCAGAGAAGGCTGCACACAGGCTGGGAATATCCAGATCCTCCCCCACCTGCTGGGCATGGTGAATCAGGTTCAGTGCCGCCGTTTTCAGACCGGAAAAGCTCATATTGTAGGGATTCTCTCCGGGCTTGCTTCTGGGAAGGACATATTTTGTCTCATCCCCCGCTTTTGCCGCCTTGTCCAGTGCCGCACCGCCGGGATAGGGCATTCCCAGAACCCGGGCCACCTTGTCAAAGGACTCTCCCGCCGCATCATCCAGGGTAGTACCCAGAATGTTCATATCGGTATAGTCCTTCACTTCCACGATCATGGTATGACCACCGGAAACCACCAGGCACAGGAACGGCGGTTCCAGTTCCGGGTATGCCAGGTAATTGGCAGCAATGTGTCCCCGGATGTGATGGACCGGGATCAGGGGCTTATCCATAGCCAGTGCAGACGCCTTGGCGAAATTGACACCTACCAGCACAGCCCCAATCAGTCCGGGGGCATAGGTCACCGCCACCGCATCAATATCAGAGCGGGAAAGCCCTGTGCATTCCAGGGCCTGATCCGCCAGACCGTAGATGGCTTCAATATGCTTTCGGGAAGCGATCTCCGGCACCACACCGCCATAAATCCGATGCAGATCCACCTGAGAGGCAATGCAGTCGCACAGGATCTGTCTGCCGTCCCGGACAACGGCGGTTTCATCGCAAGAGGATTCTACTGCTAAAATGTTCAAATTTCCCACTCCTTTCGCAGGATCAGCGCATCTTCCTTGGGATCACGATAATAGTTTTTCCGCAGACCGACCTGGGAAAACCCCAGCTTTTCATATAGGGCAATGGCAGGCGCATTGGAAGCGCGAACCTCCAATGTCAGGCAATGGCTTCCCCGGGCCCGCAGTTCTGTTTCCAGTGCCTTCACCAGAGCTTCTCCGATCCCTCTGCGGCGGAAATCCGGATGAACGGCTACATTCATCATATCCGATTCTTCACAAACCGTCTGAGAGCCGATATATCCGGCAACACGGCCATCTTCTTCCGCAACCAGCCACAAGGACAGCGCGTTCGTCAATTCGGATGCCACACTGTTTTCACTCCAGGGGCAGGAAAAGCAGATGCTTTCCAGCTGGGCAATGGCAGGAACATGGCACTGCTGCATTGTTACAATATTCATTTCGCTTCGTACCAGCTCTTTCCGATTTTCGCCTCTGCCTTGAGAGGAACACGCAGTTTGGCAACATTCTCCATCTCCTGGCTGACCCGCTGAGCAACTGCCTGCGCCATGGCCTCCGGGCACTCCACGATCAGTTCGTCGTGTACCTGCAGCAGCAGTTTTGCTTCCGGGAAGTCCTTTTCCAGGGCCTGCTCCACCCGGATCATAGCCAGCTTGATCAAATCCGCGGCAGTTCCCTGAATGGGGGTGTTCAGCGCAATGCGCTCAGCACCGCTGCGGATATTAAAGTTGCTGCTCTTCAGCTCCGGGATATAACGGCGGCGGCCATACAGGGTCTGGGTGTAGCCCTTTTCCCTGGCATCCGCCACCACCTGCTTCATATAGGCGCGCACGCCCTGATAATTGGCAAGATAGCTGTCAATATACGCCTTGGCCTCATAGCGGCTGACGCCGATATCCTCCGCCAGAGAGAATTCGGAAATGCCATAGACAATGCCGAAGTTGACTGCCTTGGCATGGCGGCGCTGCAAGGGGGTGACTTCCGCCATGGGAACCCCGAACACCTGAGAAGCCGTAGCGGTGTGGATATCCATCCCGTCAATAAAGGCCTGCTGCATGGTTTTATCCCCTGCAATATGGGCCAGCACCCGCAGTTCGATCTGGCTGTAATCCGCATCCACCAGCACATTGCCCTTTTCCGGAACAAACATCTTCCGGATCTCTGCGCCCAAATCGGTGCGGACAGGAATATTTTGCAGATTGGGATCCGTGGAGGACAGACGGCCGGTGGCTGTTACCAGGTTCTGGAAGGTGGTATGAATCCGGCCATCGGCCCGGATTTCCTTCATTAGGCCATCGGCATAGGTGGATTTCAATTTGGTCAGCATCCGATAATCCATGACAGCCGGAATGATGGGATGCTTGTTCTTCAGCTTTTCCAGAACATCTGCATTGGTGGAATAGCCGGTTTTGGTCTTTTTCACCGGGGGCAGACCCAGCTTTTCAAAGAGCAGCTCCCCCAGCTGTTTGGTGGAGTTAATATTGAAGGGGCCATCGGAATAGGAATAGATCAGCGTCTCACAGTCTGCAATCCGCTGGGTCAGCATAGCGCCAAACTGCTCCAGCTGCACTCGGTCAATGGCAATTCCCCGGTTCTCCATATTATAAAGCACCTGGCACAGGGGCAGCTCCATTTGGGCGTACAGCTCGTTCATGCCGTCCTTCTCCACTGCGTCTGCCAAGGGCTTTTGCAGCTGCCAAATCGCTTCTGCACAGCCGCAGGCATCGCCGTCCTCAACCGAGGTTCCCAGAAAGTTGGTGGCCAGCTTGGACACGGGATAATCCGACTGGGAAGGATTCAGGTCATAGGCTGCCAGTGCCGTATCGAACCGGCACTTTCCCTCAGGGATCCCCATTTCCTGCAAACGATGCCGGGTGGATTTGCTGTCATGGAGTACAAGTTCCATTGCCGAAAGATCCACCCCGCCCATCTGTGCCTCCATGGGTGTTAAGACGCAAACGCCATCCTGCCAGGCAAGGCCCAGGCTTCCATCGGAGGCACGATAGGCAGCGCAGGAGTCAATTCCCTCAGGTAAGGTATCCACCCTGGCAAGGGTCTCCGGTTTTTCTGTCGGGGCAGTACTTCCCTGCTCCTGCTCTGCTCCCCGCAGACCGTATCTGTCAATCAGGCGAACAAATTCCAGCTTTTGGAACAGCTGATACAGCGCAGAACGGTTATAGGGCTGGACAATTGCATCCCGGGGTTCAAAATCAATGGGTGCCTCCGGGCGGATGGTGGCAAGATTATAGGACAGATATGCCTTGTCCCGGTCAGCTGTCAGCTTTTCCCGGAGCTTCGGACGGATGGACTTGTCCTCCAGATTCTCATAGACCCCGTCCAGGCTTCCAAATTTTGTCAGCAGCTCTGTGGCTGTTTTGGGGCCGACACCGGCAACGCCGGGAATGTTGTCCGAGGAATCTCCCATCAGTGCCTTCAGGTCAATGAGCTTCTTGGGTTCAAACCCATATTCTTCCCGGAATTTTTCTTCGTCATAGAGCGTTGCTGTGGTCTGACCGCCCTTGGAAACCACCAGCTTGACATGAACATTTTCGTCGATCAGCTGCAAGCTGTCCCGGTCACCGGTGACAATGACACATTCCCACCCGTTGTTGGAGCAGATCTTGCCCACGGTGCCGATGACATCGTCCGCCTCCCAGCCCTGACACTCATAAATGGGAATGTTCATAGCCCGCAGGACATCCTTCATCACCGGCATCTGCATTGCCAGCTCCTCCGGCATACCGTGACGGGTAGCCTTATAGCCGTCATATTGCAGATGGCGGAAGGTTGGTCCGTGGAGATCAAAGGCAACACAAACCGCTTCCGGCTGTTCTTCCTTCTCCATGCGCTCCAGAATATTCAAAAAACCATAGATGGCATTTGTATGCAGCCCTTCCGCATTGCTCAGGGGCCGCACGCCAAAATAGGCGCGGTTGATCACACTGTTGCCGTCTAAAATCAGCAGTTTCATTTTATACTCGTCTCCACTTTGCGCCCTGGGGTGTGTCGATGATCTCGATTCCCCGGGCTTTCAGTTCATCCCGAATCCGGTCAGCCTCTGCCCAGTTTTTGGCTTTCTTTGCCTCGGTGCGGGCTGCAACCAGGCTGTCGATTTCCGGATCGACTTCCACGATCTCCTCCTGGGCCTGCTTCTCCCGGAGGGCAGCGGCAGCAGACAGCAGGTTCAGAGACAGCACCTGGTCAAAGTCTGCAATCAGTGCCAGCTTGGTGGCATCATTGCACTTGGCCTTCAGCACATCATACAGTGCCGTCACAGCAACAGAGGTATTCAGATCTCCATTGAGCGCATTGACAAAACGCTCCTTCAGCTTGGCTGCCGCCTCAGCGTCCACTTCACCCTCCTGCCGGAAGGTTGCGATCTTGGCAATCAACTTGTCATAAGCCGCCACCGCATTGTCCAGATTCTCCCAGGAGAACACCAGATTCTTCCGATAGTGGGATTGCAGGCAGAACAGGCGGTAGGCCATGGGATCATAGCCCTTCTTTTCCAGCAGAGAAACCGTCAGGAACTCGCCCTTGGATTTGCTCATCTTACCGGAGGCATCATTCAGGTGGCGGACATGGAACCAGTAATTGCACCACTTATGCCCCAGATAGCTCTCGGACTGGGCAATCTCATTGGTGTGGTGCGGGAAAGCATTGTCAATGCCGCCGGCATGAATGTCCAGATCCTCTCCCAGATGCTTCATGGAAATGCAGGAGCACTCAATGTGCCAGCCGGGATAACCAACGCCCCAGGGAGAATCCCATTTCAGGGCCTGGTCTTCAAATTTACTCTTGGTAAACCACAGAACAAAGTCGTTCTTGTTGCGCTTATTGGTATCCTCTTCCACGCCTTCCCGAACGCCTACAGCCAGATCTTCCTCATCGTGTTCGTTAAAAACGTAATACTTTTCCAGCGTAGAGGTGTCGAAGTAGACGTTACCGCCGGCGATATAAGCGCAGCCCTTATCCAGCAGGGTCTGAACCATGTGGATGTATTCCGGAATGCAGTTGGTAGCAGGCTCCACCACATCCGGCCGCTTGATATTCAGCTTATCGCAGTCGGCAAAAAAAGCATCGGTGTAGAATCTCGCAATGTCCATGACGGACTTATGCTCCCGCTTGGCACCCTTGAGCATCTTATCCTCGCCGGTATCTGCATCGGAAGCCAGATGGCCAACATCCGTAATGTTCATCACACGCTTGACATTGTAGCCCTCATAACGCAGAGTCTTTTCCAGCACATCCTCCATAATATAGGTGCGCAGATTGCCGATGTGGGCATAGTGATACACCGTCGGGCCGCAGGTATACATCTTAACAATATCAGGATGATTGGGCACAAACAGCTCTTTCTTTCGGGTCAGGGAATTATACAAATACATTTTGGTTTCCTCCAATGCTTAATATACAGAATAAAATGACGCTTATACCATACAAAAAAGAAAAAACGCCTCTTATACCCCATTGGGCACAAGAGGCGGTATGACCGCGGTTCCACTCTTATTTATTACTTGTTTATTACTTGCTATGCAGTTGTCCGCTCCCGGATGCACTTTCCCGCCGCTGCCCCATCCCGGCTTACAGCCAATGGCCCGGACTCTCTGAAGGGTTTGCCTTGCGGTACTCTTTCCGTTCTATGCGGTATTACTTGATATTTTACCATTCAGACCGCCATTTTGTCAAGGTATTCCCTGCCAAAAAAGGGAGTTAGCGGCGGCAAAGCGTGAATGGAATGTAAATTAATTACAATCAGTGTCAAAAAGGGTTACAAAATTTTATTAAATCTTTCTTATCCTATTGACAACGCCACATCTGATTCGGTATAATAGCTTCAAGAAAACTAGGAAAGGAAGGTAATCCTATGTATTACTTCTTTCAAAAAAGACCTACCAGACTGCTGGCTGCCCTGTTAGCCGTCTGCCTTACCGCAACCCTGTTTAGCGGCTGCCAGTTGACTAAGAAGCCCGAGGACACTTCCGCCCCCACCGAGGATTCACTGCCCGGTAATCTGGTGGAGGTAAAGCCCTCGGAAGATACCACGCCTACCACGGAAGCCACCGAGCCGGAAAATCTGAACATGGCCACTGTGAAAAAGCAAGCCAACGTTCGCAGCTCCCCCAGCAGCGGCGCAAAGATCATTGGTTATCTGGATCCCGGTACGCAGGTAGAGGTCATCAAGACTCAGGTCTATCTGGGTGTGGAATGGGCTCTGATCCGGGAAGGCTGGATCGCTTTGGATGATGTGGAGATGAACAACAGCAGCGGCACCGATACGCCTGATGCTACCGATCCTACCACTGCCACCGAGCCTGCCGCTACCCAGCCCACCAACAACAATACCACGACTACCACCGGCACCGGCACCAGCGGTGTTGTGACCTCCAATGGTCTGAACATCCGCAAGGAGCCCAACACCACCAGTACCATTGTCGGTAATTACGCCAATGGCGCAAAGGTCACCATTCTGGAAACCAAGAACGGCTGGGGCCGTACCGATAAGGGCTGGGTCTCCATGAAGTATGTCAGCACCAACGGCACGACTACCAACACCAATACCAACACTACCACCAATAACAATACCACAACGACCACCACTGACGGCGCTACTTACTTTATCACCGCTTCCGAGCTGAACATCCGTGATTCCGCAAGCACCACCGGCAATAAGGTCGGTACCTATGTTGCCGGTGATAAGGTCACCGTTACGGAAACCAGCAACGGCTGGGGCAAGACCAACAAGGGCTGGATCTCCATGCAGTATGCCTACAAGACCGGCGCCACCGGCAAGAATACTGCCAAGGGTATTGTTACCGTGAATGGCCTGAATGTCCGCAGCGGCCCGGGCACCGACTACGGCGCAGTTGCCACCTATAACACCGGCAGCCGTGTAGAGATTCTGGAGCAGATCACCATTGGCAAGAGCACCTGGGGCTGCACCAGCAAGGGCTGGATCTCCATGGGCTATGTATATGTGGATGGCACCGAGGGCGAAGGCGCAGGCAGTGGCACCATTACCGGTGATACCGTGAATGTCCGCAGCGGCCCCGGCACCGGCTACGGCGTTGTGACCACCCTGAAGCAGGGTGACGAAGTCAAGATCCTGGCACAGTTCGATGTGGACGGCACCAAGTGGGGCTGCATCAAGAACGGCTGGGTCTGCATGGACTATGTGGGCGTGGGCTAAAGCTCCCATTTTCCCAAAGGCTTCAACCCCTGAAACTCACCGATTAAGCAAAATCCTGCTTTTCTCATTTGGGAAAAGCAGGATTTTTTTGCACTTTTGCAGCCGGGGTGACGCTACATCACGGTCATCATATTATAGAGCTTCATCAGGCGAATGTCCTCCTTGGTGACCTTGAGCATCTGCACCAGCGCCTCGTCCTCTGTCAAGGGCTTCTTGGAAAAAAGCATCTTAATCGCCACAGGCATCATGGGCCGGGCGGAAAGCCCGGTGAAAAGCCCCCACTTGGTGTCCGCATTCATATAAGAGGCCAGGATCTGCCCCTGCGCTTTTTCCATTGGGGCATCCTGGTTGGTCAGGATTACATTGGTAACGGCATCGTAGTGCTCCATGTACCCCCAATAGGTTGTTTCGCAGTTCTGGTAGGAGTTGTAGTCCTGAAAATTGGCATACATCATGATTTTGTATCGGTTATCCTCGGATTGCAGCAGAACATCAAAGACACAGTGGATGATCCGATTGAACCGGCCATCGTAATAGTAGGAATGGAATTGGGACAGGCCGCTGAAAAATGCGGGCTTCGGCCCAGGGGTCTGAATGCTGACCCGATCCGGGGTACAGTAAAGCAGCTGCTCCACATGGATGCCCAGTGCCCGGGCAATTTCATACATCGTTTCAATATCCAGAATAATTTCCCCGTTTTCATACTTGGATAAGGTGGATTTGTTCTTACAAAGCACCTGTGCCAATTCATCCAAAGTCATGTGTCGGGACTTGCGGAAATTACGGATCCGGTGTCCGATTTCCCGGCTGATCTCTCCCATCGTTTTTCCTCCTGTTTCCTTAAAATCAACTTTTCCCTGCTTTTGTTTCCTTTTTCGACCTGTTGTGTTTAATATAACACCTTTTCTCAGAAAAGTCCATTAAAAAGAAACATTCTCAAAATATAATTGCTTAATAAGAAACAAACCTTCATTTGATATTTCATTCCGTTCCCGGTAGAATAACCCCATTACACCCCGAAAGGATGATCCCTATGAAACGAAATCTGACCTTCAAAGAAACCATAACCATTACCAGTATGCTGTTTGGCATGTTCTTTGGTGCAGGAAATCTGATTTTCCCCGCCAAAATGGGCATTGATGCAGGCAGCAATCTTTGGAGTGCTTTTCTGGGTGTATTTATCACGGCCGTTGGCATCCCCATGCTGGCTGTTGTGGCTCTGGGTATGAGCCGCTGTGACGGTGTTGTTCCCCTGGCTGAAAAAGTTGGAAAGAAATACAGTGTGTTCTTCTGCACCCTGCTGTATCTTACCATCGGCCCCCTCTTTGCCATTCCCCGCTGTGCCAGCACCTCCTTCTCCGTCGGCGCTGTGGGTTTGCTGGGAACGGAGCATCACAGGCTGTATCTTGCCTTGTTCTCCTTTGCATTTTTTGCAATCGTGCTGTTTTTCTCTCTGCGGCCCAGTGGTATTATGACCTGGATCGGCAAGATCCTGAATCCCGTGTTTCTGATCTTCCTGTCTGCCCTGGTCATTGTTGCTCTTTGGAATCCCGTCACCACCATCTCCCAGGTCACCCCCGCACAAAACTACGCCACCGGCAGCAGTGCTTTCTTCACCGGCTTTCTGGAGGGGTACAACACCATGGATGCTCTGGCCGGTCTGGCTTTCGGCATTGTGGTCATTGAGGTCGTGCGAAGCCATGGGGTGCAGGAGCCGGGCCGTGTGGCAGTCAACACTGCAAAAGCCGGTATCTTCAGCTGCCTGTTTATGGGCATCATCTACTTTTTCATCACCCTCATCACCGCGCAGAGCGCACCTCTGTGTCAGAATGCTGCCAACGGAGGCGAGGTTCTGGGAATCGTTGCCGGGTATTACTTCCATCGTGCCGGTGCCATTCTGAACGCAGGGATCGTCACCTTTGCCTGTCTGAAAACCGCCATTGGTCTTGTGACCAGCTGTTCAGAAGCCTTTGTCCAGATGTTCCCCAAAGGCCCCGGCTACAGTGTCTGGGCCACCGGATTCAGTGTGATTGCCTTTGGCATCGCCAATTTTGGACTTTCCACCATCGTTGCCTGGTGTGTTCCCCTTCTGATGTTCGCTTATCCGCTGGCCATCACCCTGACGCTGCTGGCCTTAACGGAGCGGTGGTTTGGCAGGGACAAGGCTGTCTATGTCTCCACCACCGCTTTTACCCTGGTTGCAGCCTCCCTGGACTTCCTGGGCACGCTTTCCGGTATGATCCCGGGGAATTCCCTTCTTGCTGCCATCAAGGCATTTGCCGGACGGTACATCCCCCTGTTCCAGGTTGGTATGGGTTGGCTTCTGCCCGCCTGTCTCGGCTTTGCCGTTGGACTTTGCATCCGATTTTTGAAAAAATATAAATAATATGCAAACCGCCGACATTTGCAGATGTCGGCGGTTTTTGTCGAATTTATGCAAAAATCAAGAAATTCTCTGGCAGTTATTGCCAGTTTGTCCTTCTTTTTTTCGTGAATAATGGCTATTTCCCGAAAATCGCTTGCTTTCGCAGAATATTCTGGTATACTATACTTAATTTCATATAAAAGAACCGTCCATGCAGTCGCATAGAAGGGCTTTTAAGTATTTTTACTGTGAGGTAAGCGATATGAAGAAAGCCGCTTCTGTTTTTTTGCGCGGAGATATCTGTAGACGTGACCTGGAGCTTATGGCACTCTGGCTGGAAAAGCCCCAGATCACCCGTTATTTAAACGAACACGCATCTGTTGTGTATGACCTGACCCGGCTGGCAGACACCGTCCCGGAGCCTATGCTGGGCTTCCATCTGAATCGCCAGGGACGATTTTTTATCATCTGCTGCGCCGAAGGCGATGCCATTGGCTTTGTAAAGCTGGCACGAACCGCCATCCCCGGAGAATATGAAATCGTTTACGCCATCGGTGAGGATGCCCTGTGGGGCTTTGGCTATGGCAAGGCCGCCATTCACAAGGCTCTGCGTCTGGCCTTTTCTCAGCCGGAGGTGCGCGGTGTGGTTGCCAAAATCGACCCCTGCAATGTCCGCTCCCGCCGTCTTGCTTCTGCCTGCGGTTTTCAGGAGGTGGGGCAGTCCGGTTCTCTGCTGCTGTTCCGAGCCAAAGCCCTGGACAGAAGCCGCACATCCGGTTTTCTTTCCATACAATGATCCCAACAACACATCTGTCGTTTTTTGCGGCAGATGTGTTCTTATTTTTCTTATTTTTTCCGTTCATCCACAAGAACCATCAAAATTGCTACAGACAAGCCGATTCCCATTGCTCCGATGATGGGCGCCGGGTAATCCCCGGTTTCCGGTGACGGGGCCGTGCTGATCAGCCCGGGGGATGCAGAAATGTTCCAGCTTCCATTTTCCGGCAGACACAGCAGAAATGGCGAAAACGAAGCAAAGCCCTCTGCCGCTTGATGCTGCTGCACCAGATAAATACCCTCAGACAACCCAGAAAACACTGCCCCTTCCTCCGGCATCACCGCTTGATACACTTGTCTGTCTGCCGCTTTTGCTGACAACCAGTTCAGCCAATCCGCAGAGTAAACTTCCGTCTCCGAAACCATCCAATTTGCCAAGCCATCGGTAAACTGTACGCCATCCTGGGTTTTCTGTCCCACATAACAGACGGATACCGTTCCACCGGCTATGGGAACCCCGCCCCACATCGGGGTCACCCGGATAGAGCCTGTCTGCTTCGCCCGCACCGGCAGCCCCATTACCGAGGCGGCACAGACCACACAGATCCAACAAACGCACTTCTTAAGCATTGCCCCACTCCCCCTTCGTATTGCAGAACTAAGTATACACACTCCGGCTTTTGATATCCTGCCGAATACGGGATGGGGAAAAAAAGCAGTTCCCGCGATGCGGAAACTGCTTTTTGTATATTGGGTTTATTCCCAGGTGTCCCAGATCTGGGGGCAGTAGCCTGCCGTGGCCTGTTTTCCGTTGCGGACAATGGGCGTTTTCATCAGCAGCGGGTAGTCAAAGACCTTGTCCTCCTTGGCCCGCTGGTCATCCATGTACTTCATCAGGGTCACATCCGGATCCTTGCTGTCCCAGTCGATCAGGTTGTCAATGCCCCCTACCGCCCGCAGGACGCTGTCAAATTCCTTCCCGGACATTCCGTAACGCTTCAGGTCGATGGACTGAAACCGAATCCGGCGCTCCTTAAAGTAACGCTCTGCCTTCTTTGTGTCAAAGCACTTGTTCTTTCCGAAAATCTGAATGTTCAATAAACTACCTCCATCAGGCAAAGTCCCTGGGGCGGGGCCAGGAATCCGGCATCGCACCGCTGACCTCCAAAGAGGGCTTCCACGCTTTCCGCTCTGCGCTCTCCCCTGCCGACCTCTACCAGCGTGCCCACCAGGATCCGCACCATATTCTGCAAAAAACCGTTGCCGGTAAAGCAGAGCCAGACTTCCTTTCCCTGGCGCTGAATGGTAACGCTGTACAAATCCCGAACCGTGGATTTCTTCATTTTGGCATTGCCGCAGAAAGCAGAGAAATCATGTCTGCCTACCAGATAAGCAGCCGCCTGCTCCATGGCAGAAAGATCCAGCGTTTCCGGCATCACCGTCACAAACCGGCGGACAAATACGCAGGGGCTGTCGCTGTTCCAGATACGGTAGCGATAGGTTTTTTTCCGGGCATTCAACCGGGCATGAAACCGTTCAGATGCCTCTTTGCAGCCTTCCACACCGATATCCTCCGGCAGATATTTGCGCAGCTGGGCCAAGATCTCCTCAGCCGGCATGGTGCTTTCACAATGAAAGCTTGCCACCTGCCCCTGGGCATGGACGCCCGCATCTGTGCGGCCGCTTCCGCTGACCTGCACCGGTTCTTCCAGGATCCGGGAAAGCGCCGTCTCCAGCTTCCCTTGGATGGTATCCTCCCGGCCGGGGAGCCGCTGCCAGCCCCGGTAGCGGGTACCGTCGTAGCAGATATCAAGCCGCAAATTCCTCATACGCATTTAGTTCCTCTCTGGCCTCCTGCTCTGTGTCGGCAGAAAACAGGAAATTGCCTTGAAAATCATAAACCTGAATGTGTCCCAGAACATAACGCATATCGAACATAGCCATCAACCTCTTTTCTTGTTGTGACCATATTCTAAAATACATTGTGTCCAATAAACCGGACTTATTCAGCTTTTTTCAGTCTGCTGTCCACCCACTGTACCAGGTTTTCAAAAACCTCCTGACAGTTGATCTCATTGAGGATCTCATGGCGGCACAGCGGATAGACCCGCAGGGTAACATCCTGCATTCCTGCCTTTCGGAAGGCATCGGCACATTTTTTAACACCCTTGCCGTAGCTTCCCACAGGATCCTCTCCACCGGCTACAAAGTACACCGGCAGTTCCTTGTTCATCTGCGCCAGGTTTTCCATGCGCTCCACACTGCTGACACCGATGATCATATCCCGCAGCAGACCCGACGTAGGCAATGCGCCGCTGAGCATGGGGTGATTCTCCACGATCCGGCTGTCCCGGCAGACCCAATCCGCAGCTGTTTTGGGGTGATCCACCCGGGCATTGTATTTTCCGAAAATCAAATCATGCAGCTTTTCACTGGGGTTTGTCTCCCCAACCTTCTTACAGGCCAGCTCCATGAATTTCACTGCCGCAGGCATGGCGGCAGTAGGCTGCCATCCGGTTCCGCAGATAATGGCTGCGGAAATACCGCTGTCCGGGTGTTGATACAAAATGGTTCTGGTCATAAAGGAACCCATAGAGTGACCCAGCAGCACATAGGGAAGCTCCGGGTATTCCTTCCGGGTATCCCGAAGCAGACGGTAGGAATCCTCCACCGCTCGGAACCAGCCGCCGGTAAAATATCCCGGGATACCGTCTCCATTTACGGACTTTCCATGGCCCATGTGATCCTCAGCCACAACCACAAAGCCCCGTTCCGTCAGATAATTGGCAAAGGCATCATACCGCTCCACATACTCCGAAATGCCGTGAATGATCTGCAATACCGCCTTCGGTTCTCCCTCCGGCATCCACTTGCAGGCGTGAATTTGTCCCACCCCGCAGGATTCATACCAAATATCTGTCCGCATAGGCATTACCCCACGACTTCATAGCCGGCATCGGCAATGGCCTTTTTCACAGCGGCAACATCTAGCGTACCGGTGACTGTGACGGTCTTTGCAGCCAGATCCACCTCTGCATCCACAACACCGGGAACCTCCTTGCAGACCTGCTCCACACGGGCCTTGCAATGCTTGCACATCATACCTTCTACCTTGATAACAGTTTCCATAATCGGTTCCTCCTCATAAATCCTGTCTGTTTTGTTGTCTTTCGGCTCCTGGGCCATAGCAGGGCTAGTTTTCGCCTGGAAAAATCGTAGCCGCAGGGCATTGGTCACTACAAATACGCTGCTCATACTCATGGCAGCCGCTCCCAGCATGGGGCTCAGCTGCAAGCCAAAGGGAATAAACAGCACACCTGCGGCAATGGGAATCCCACAGGTATTGTAGAAAAACGCCCAGAAGAGATTCTGCCGAATGTTCCGGATGGTTGCCTTGCTCAGTTCCACGGCACCGCTGACGGCAGACAGAGAGCTGTTCATCAGCACCACATCCGCAGATTCCATGGCAATATCCGTCCCTGCACCAATGGCCATTCCCACATCCGCCGTCACCAATGCCGGTGCATCGTTGATCCCATCGCCCACCATCAGTACCTTTTTCCCCTCTGCCTGAAGCTTCCGGATCACGGAGGCCTTGTCTGTGGGCAGTACATCCGAGATAACGTGGTCGATCCCGGCGCTGGCCGCTATGGCGGATGCGGTGATTCTATTATCGCCTGTCAGCATCACTACGTCAAGTCCCAATTCATGCATTGCCGCAACTGCCTGGGAAGAATCCTCCTTCAGCACATCCGCCGCTGCAATGGTGCCCAGGTACTGCCCCGCTTCCGATGCAAAATACAGGGGGGTCTTTCCCTGTCTGCCAAGCATCGGCAAGTCAGGAACATGGACGCCCAGCTGCTGCATCAGGGCTGCATTTCCGCCATAGCAGCGCTGACCGTTGACGAGTGCGCAAACGCCCTTTCCGGGGATCGTTTCAAAATCCTCTGCTGCCGGATAGGGCTTGCTGCCCATATGCTTCAAAATTGCCTTGGCAAAGGGATGCTCCGAGCGGCTTTCCAGACAGGCCGCCACCTGCATCAGCTGGTCTGCATCCAGACTTCCGGGCAGAATGTCTGTGACCTCCGGCTTTCCTGTGGTAAGGGTTCCCGTTTTGTCCAGCACCACGGTGTCAATGTGGTGCAGATTCTCCAGTGCCTCCGCATTTTTGAAAAGAACACCCATCTGTGCCCCCCGTCCGGTTCCCACCATAATGGCCACCGGCGTGGCAAGTCCCAGTGCGCAGGGGCAGGAAATCACCAGTACGGAAATGGCACAGGTCAGGGAAAACTCCAGGCTCTGCCCTGCCAGCATCCAGGCTGCAAAGGTCACTGCCGAGATCCCCATGACCACCGGCACGAAGATACCGGCAATTTTGTCTGCCAGCCGGGCAATGGGCGCTTTGGAACCACCGGCATCCTCCACCATGCGGATCACCTGGGCCAGGGTTGTGTCCTGCCCCACCTTGTCTGCCCGGAATTCCAGATATCCCTCGGTGTTGATGGTAGCTGCCGCCACCGTGTCTCCCGGAAGCTTTTCCACCGGAACGCTTTCCCCGGTCAGGGCACTTTGATCCACGCTGGCCCGGCCTTCCAATACCGTTCCGTCTACAGGGATCGCACCACCGGAACGAACCACCACCGTGTCTCCCACCACTACATCCTCTACTCCGATCTCCTGAATCCTGCCGTCCCGGCGAACCTGGGCAGTTTTGGGGCTCAGATCCATCAAAGCACGGATAGCATCGCCGGTTTTTCCCTTGGCGCGGGCTTCCAGATACTTGCCCAGGGTGATTAATGTCAGGATCATAGCCGCAGATTCAAAGTACAGATTCTGCCGATACAGCTGCACCAGAGGCCAGTCCCCATGTCCCATACCCCACGCCATGCGGAACAGGGCAGCCACACCATAGCCAAGGGAAGCCAAGCTGCCCAGTGCGATCAAAGAATCCATATTGGGGGCACGATGCCACAGGGCTTTCAGCCCCCGGCTGTAGTACACCCGGTTCAGGTAAACCGGCGGCAAGGTCAGGAAGAATTGCAGCAGCGCCGCCACCATGGCATTTTCTACCCCACAATACCAGTGGGGCTGGGGCAGACCGACCATGTGGCCCATGGTAAAATACATCAGAACGATCAGGCAGGCAAAGGAGCCAATGATCCGCCTCTGAATGGCTTTCTGCGAATCATCCCCTGTCTGCTTCTGCTTTTGGGTCGGTTTTTCCCCGCCGGAAATACAGGCATCATACCCTGCATTCCGAACCGCCTGCACAATGGCATCTGCAATCTGGGCACTTTCTGCCTCCACCTGCATGGTTCCCGCCAGCAGGTTTACATCTGCCTTCTCTACCCCCGGAACCCCTCGGGTCACCTTCTCCACTCGGGCTGAGCAGGCTGCACAGGTCATTCCGGTCACCTGAAATTTCAGTGTCATATTCATCCTCCTTTTCGGTTCCTTCACGAAATGGTAACAACATTTCTCTTTGCTTATGCTATCATCTTATCATAAGTTTTCTCAAATACAAGTATGCACTATTTTGTGATATACTACCCTTTTGGATACTGTCAGGAGGTAACCATGGATACACAGGATCACTGCCCCGTGGAAGCAACGCTGGAGCTGATCGGCGGAAAATACAAGGCGTTGATATTATGGCATCTTTCCGAGAAAACCCTGCGGTTTTCTCAGCTGCACAAATGCATTCCCAATATTACGCCCAAAATGCTCACCCAGCAGCTGCGGGAGTTGGAAACGGACTGCCTGATCCATCGGGAGGTCTACCCGGTGATCCCGCACCCCCATTGGAGAAAGCCTGATGCCCATTCTGGTGGCCATGCGGGACTGGGGTGCCGGATATCTGCGGCAAAAGGACGTGTGCCCCTGCTGCTTTATGATGGATAGCGACCCCTTTGTGAAATAAATCGGTATAGAAATCCCCTCGAAGCGTGCCGGCTTCGAGGGGATTTTGCTTACTCAACGGATTTCAGTGCTTCTGCCATATTGATTTTTTGCAGCTTGAAATAGAAAACAAAATTCACAGCCAGAGCAGAAATCACCGTCAGTGCGAAAGCGTATCCATAGGATGCAGGAAGAACCATGCACTTAAACCAGACGGCATCAATGCGGATCTGGGAAATAACAAAGCGCAGCAGCAGCTTTCCCAAGCCCAGGCCCAGAACGGCTCCGGCCAGGGTCAGAGCCATGTTCTCCTTGAACACATAGGAGGATGTCTCTGCGGCATTAAAGCCCAGAACCTTGATGGTGGCGATCTCACGAATTCGCTCATTGATATTGATGTTGGTCAGGTTATACAGCACGGTAATCGCCAGAAGTCCTGCGCAGAATACAATCACAAGCACCACCAGATCCATAGCTTCCATCATCCGTTTCACCGTGGCCAGGGTATCCGAGCAGACGGAAACATTCATAACCGCTTTCCCCTTGGCAATCTCGGCGCCCACATTATGGGCATTGGCACCCTGAGGCAGACGGACATAGGCCATCTGTTCCTCCGGCAGGCTTCCCCACTGCTCCTGGATGGTCTCCGGCAGCACAATCACATAGTTATAAACATAGTTGTCGTAGATGCCGGAAACCGTCACCTCCATGGACTGCATATCTGCATTCCGCAGGATCACCTTGTCTCCCACATTGATCTTCAACGCCGATGCCGTACCGGCAGACAGAACCGCCTCGTTTTTCCCGGGCATGGGAATGTCTGTATCTCCATGATGCAGATCCAGGAAATTCTTCAAGTCCTGACCGGCGGAAATCATATAGATTTCCTTTACACGGCTGTCATATTCCAGATCCACATGGCTTTGGTGGTACAGCAGGTATTCCATCCCCGGCTGCATTGCCTTTTGGAATTCTGCCTTTGCCATTTCGTCCACGCCCTCCCGGAAGTAGACTTCCATATCATAGTGGCTCACATCCTCATACTGGTAGTCAGCCACATTGACGATGGTATCACGCATACCGAAACCGGTCACCAGCAATGCGGTGCAGCCGCTGATGCCCACCAGCATCATGGCCAGGCGCTGACGATAGCGGAAAATATTGCGAATGGTCACCTTATTCAGGAAGCTGATCCGGTTCCAGAAGGGCAGCTTTTCCACCAATAGGGCTCTGCCTGCATCCGGGGCCTTGGGGCGGATCAGTTCCGCAGGAACCTCCCGCAGGGTGCGATGGCAGCAGTACCAAGTCACCCACAGGATCACCGCTGTGTAAACACCAACCACGCCCAAGCTCAAAGGCCAGTTGATGGTCAGACAGATCTTCGGCTGAACATACAGCATGATATGATAGGCATCCCACAAAATCACAGGGAATACCGAACTGCCAGCCAGCACGCCCAGGCCGCAGCCGATCACGGCACTGCTTCCGGCATACAGCAGATATTTTCGGATAATAGCACCTTCGCCATAACCCAATGCCTTCAAGGTGCCGATCTGGGTACGCTCCTCCTCGATCATTCGGGTCATGGTGGTAATGCACACCAACGCAGCGATCAGCAGGAAGAATGCAGGAAATACCCGTGCCACACCCTGAACGATATCCGAGCTGCTGCTCAGGCTGTTGTAGCCAAGATTGCTGTTGCGATCCAAAAGAATCACATCGGGCTTATCCATGTCGTCGATTTCCTTGCGGGCATCTGCAAGCTCCTGTCTGGCATCCTCCAGTTCAGCCTCTGCGTCGGCGATCTCCTGCTCTGCTTCTTCCTTGGCATCGTAGTACTCATCCCAGCCGTCAGCCAGCTCCTGCTTGGCATCCTTCAGATCTTCGTAACCATTGTAGACCTTGGTAATGTTTTTTTTGACCGTATCCAGCTTTTCTTCCAGATCTGCCTCTGTTCCCTTCAGCTCCCGTTCTTTTGCCTGGAGCTGCTCGATGGCTGCATACCCTGCCACAATAGATTGCACCTGAGCAGAATATCCCAGCAGTGCCTGCAACTGAGCTTTTTCTGCGAGCAACTGTGCCTTGACAGCTTCATCGGTTGCTGCATTAATAGCCGCATCCAACGCCTGGATCTTTCCGGGAGCTTCGGCAATGGCAGAAGAAAGCTCAGAAAGGCTCATTCCCGTAGCTGCCTCCAGTGCAGCTTTTTCTGCATCCAATGCCGGCCTTTGTGCCTCAGCCTGGGCCCTGTCTCTTATACACATCTCCGAGCCCACGAGACT
>ERZ1026772.470-NODE-470-length-29605-cov-10.730017_pt1 | contig 29605 bp, 15 predicted proteins | sample MGYA00380124_ERZ1026772 | MGnify/ENA primary metagenome ERZ1026772 (study PRJEB33269, sample SAMEA4719760) | human gut metagenome | biome: human-associated habitat; feature: organic feature; material: feces | place: Cameroon | collected 2013-10 ...
TTCGTTGGTGGTTTAACTTTACGAAATTTTGGTGGTGCAAAGTTACGTATTACAAGTTCATTGGCAGGAATCATTGTCGGAGTAACTTGTCATGATATATATGAACCGCTTTCCTACTTCAGCCCCCACCTAGCCTCCCCCGAAGGGGAGGGACGGATACCATTGCAAGTAATATTATCGTCAGTAGTAGTAGTCTGATTATCAATGGCTTATCAATGGCAATAGTAACTGTCCCTCCCCTTCGGGGGAGGCTAGGTGGGGGCTGATATGATTGGCTGAAATCAGTTGCTGAGTAACTTGTTCCTTCCCTTGGGGAAGGTTAGGATGGGTTTGAGAACGAGGTGGGAGCTGACATCAGTGGCAGAACAACATCATAACATCAATCAAGATACCATAACCGTATGAAACTGGACACCGGATTTTTCCTTTTCGATATATTTGCGCGACGGTAAAATAATAACTGGTAGGATTTGACATACCAGGACTCATATTGATAATCGAAAACGAATAAAACATAATTCCAATGAGAAACACCACAACGAGAATCGCAAGAGAGCGTAAGTCAAGATCGAGGAGAGGCAGAAAAGCTGTACGCTCCTACCCCATCGCGGCATCACGCAACGATGACCGCATACTGAAACTGCGCATGGACCACGGTATTGAGGGCTATGCCGTGTATCACATGCTGATGGAGAAGATTGCCGAGTCTAACAGGGGCGAATATGCAATAGACGACTACAAAGTGTTGGCATTCGACTTCCGTGTGGACGAGCAGTTGGTGAAATGCGTGGCGGAGGACTACCACCTCTTCTGCTTCAACGACGGACGCCTGTCTCTCAACCCCAGCGACATGCCGGCTGATACCGGTGAGGTGGACAGCGAGGAGGACGTTGAAGAGGACGGAAACGACTGTACGACAGCTTCAGAACGCCCATATACAGGCACTTCTGCAACGGTTTCTGCACAAAAGAAAGAAAAAGAAAATCTCCCCCTGCACCCCCTAAAAGAAAAAGATAAAGAAAAAGAAAGAGCAGAAGAGAAGAGAATTTCTCTCGCTGAAGACAATAGCGGAGAGGTTGACAGTAATCTGAAAACCTCAGAAAACAAAGCTTATGACTCTCCTGACAAGGGAGAAAAAGACAGTGACAAGGGTGAAAAGGACTGTAACAAGGGCTCTGTAACGAAGAAAGCGACTACTAAAGAGAATGCAGAGGCATCGGCAGCTAACGAAGATGGTAGTTGTGTCAATACTACCAGTTCGCACAGTAAAGGAAGTACACCATCGGCAGCTGGCGGCAAAGAAGCGCGCATCGAGAGCTTTCTGGCATATTTCAGCAACTACTGGAACAGTGTGCTGACATCCACTAACAGTAGGCTGCGCCCCATCAGGGTGGTAAACGGCGAGAGACGCAAGAGGCTCGTCAGGCTCCGACAGAACTATACCGATGAGGAAATCAGCCGCTTCGTGTTCCGCGCCGCAAACTCGCCATATCTAAATGCCCGTGACGGACGGTTGCGACAGCCTGCCGACCTGAACTGGATGCTGTCTACCGACGACCGCATAGTGAAGATCATAGAGGGGAACATGTAGGGCGCCCTTATGTTAAAATCGTGTTAAAACATCGTTTATTCCGCCGCTAACCCTCATTTCACACCCTTCGTAGCGGAATAAACGCTGATTTTTGCAGGAATTTGGAAAATATCGCTATCTTTGCAAAAAGAAAAAAAGGCAAGACTATGTGTGACATCATCGGAAGAAAAAAGGAAATAGCAGAGCTCAGACGATACTACGACAGTGGCAGGGCTGAGTTCGTGGCAGTATATGGCCGTAGGCGTGTGGGAAAGACATTCCTCGTAAACGAGGTGTTCCACGACGACATGGTGTTCCACCACACAGGATTGTCGCCATACGACAGGCAACGCAAAGTGACGCTGAAAGCCCAACTGCAGAACTTCTATTTCTCGCTCATCCGCCACGGGATGGAGAATATAGCCCAGCCGAAATCGTGGATGGAGGCGTTCTTCCTGTTGGAGAGATTCCTTGACACTTGCGACAACGGAAGCAGGCAGGTGGTATTCATAGACGAACTGCCATGGATGGACACCGCACGGTCGGGATTCCTGACTGCCCTGGAGGCGTTTTGGAACGGATGGGGAAACATGCGCCACAATCTGCTCCTTATAGTATGCGGATCGGCAACTTCATGGATGCTCGACAATCTGATAAGCAACAAAGGCGGACTGTATGGACGACTGACGGGAGAGATCAAGCTCTCGCCATTCACACTGAAGGAAAGCGAAGATTTCTATGCGAGCCGAGGGATAAAGATGTCGAGATACAACGTGGCGCAGGCGTATATGGTGATGGGAGGAATACCGTTTTATATGAATTTCTTCAATCCGGCATATAGTCTGGCACAAAACATCGACACGCTGTTCTTTGCCCGCAACGCAAAACTGGGAGACGAGTTTGAACGACTCTTCAACTCCGTTTTCGACAATGCCGACGACTGCATGCGCATCGTAAGGCTACTCGCCACGCGACATGCCGGATTCACAAGAAAGGAGATAACCGAAAAGACCGGGCTGAAGGCCAACGGCGACCTCACAAAGATGCTGAAGGCGCTGATAGGCAGCGACTTCGTGATAAGATACGTGCCGTTCGGTTCGGGTGCCAGGGATGAGCGCTACAAGCTCGTGGACTCATTCTGCTGGTTCTGGCTCCACTTCAAAGAGAGCAAGGAAATAAAACAGGAAGACTACTGGCAGCGGCATCTCAGAGAGAGCGACATCGCCTCATGGCGGGGAATAGCTTTCGAGGAAATTTGCTTCCTGCATATAGCGCAGATAAAACAGGCGCTGAATATCGGCGGAGTGTCGTCGGTGGAGTCGTCGTATGTGGTGCGTGGAGAGGGCGAACACGACGGCATGCAGATAGACCTGATTATAGAACGTGCCGACGATGTGGTGAACCTGTGCGAGATGAAATTCTACAAATCGCCATTCACACTGACAAAACAATATGCACAGACGCTGACAACCAGACAGCAGAAGATGGAGGAGAAATATCCTGACTACACCTTCCACCTCACATATATCGGCGGCACGGAACTGGCGAAGAACGAATATTCCGACCTCTTCGTATCCGTATTGACACTTGACGACCTCTTCAGATAATCCCACACAAAGACGGTCGCCAGCCGGCTGGATGCAGCGTTAAATCACTGCTTGCAGTCGTGCGGCTTATTACTTCGCCATTCTGTTTTTACCACAAAGCCACTTTTCCGGCAACACCCAAATCTATGGTCCAACTTTTCCAAAGTGCTTGTCAAGCACATCGTCCAATGGGGTAAGATTCATCTGTGCCATAATTATGGTAACGAACCTAACTCATACTAAATTGGACTTTGGTGAATATCAGGAAGTTAGGCGTTTGCCTTTATAATATAGGTAACAATATGGAAACGAGCGGACTTCTGCTCGTTTCTGTATTTTGCAATATGCAAAGAACGCCTTAATTCGGGGACAAAGATACGATATTTTTCTAAATCTCGCATAGCTTACAAGGAGAAGACCTTGGAAATTAGAACTTTTTACGTTAAAATCCATATTTGACAAGCAGATTTTGAAGAAAAATATTTGGAGTTTCCAATAAAAAAGAGTATTTTTGCAGCAACAAATCCCACCACGCCTCTCAACGATGCGTACCACGGTGGGACTTCGCTTTTTATAAAGGGTATATGGATTACGACAAACAACGGAACAGGCGTTTTGCCTTGAAGCCACAATTGCCAAATCGGCTTCCACTTTCTTGGATTGCTCCAACCCAAAAGCCTATCAAACTTTACCATCAGTTATGCACCTTATTATATATGGAGCAAACTATAACTCCTTGTATGGATTTAAAAAGCTCTCTACTCAGATTGTTTGCAGATTATCCCAATATTGATTTACATGCCATGGGCTTTCCACAAGGATGGGAAAACGAACCTTTATGGAGATAGCAACAAGTGTTCGGATATAAGTCTATCCAAGCACATGCTTGTTGAATTCGCGCTTTGGCTGCTTTAGAGCTTAATGTTAAACGTCAAAAGTTAATGCTTTTATTTTGCAAAATCAAAGAAATGACCTTGATTTCTTAAAATCCAGCCTATTTGTTTGATTTTAGTATTATATGGCATCTTCAGCTTATGAAATAGCAAAATCTAAGAGTAGTCCCTGATTTCCGAGAATCAAAGATTTTGAAGAAAGCAACGCCCGATAGGTCTATCTTTTAGCAGAAAACAACGCTTAATAGGTCTATCTTTTAGCAGAAATCACCACATGATAGGTCTATCTTTTAGCAGAAAACACCGCTTGATTGGTCTATCTTTTAGCAGGAAACACCGCTTGATTGGTCTTTCTTTTAGCAAAAAGTATTGAAAAACAGTGATATATAAGAAATAATCAGTAACTTTGCAACGAGAGTCATGACTCACACAAGATTCTGAAAACAACAATAACCTCTACACACCATCACTGACTGTAGAGAAAATAAAGGACTTATATGGCAGCTGATTATTTGACAAGAAGTATCGACAAGGCTTTGCTGGAATGGAAAGACAGTCCCCGCCGGAAGCCCCTGCTCTTGAGGGGAGCCAGACAGGTGGGAAAATCATCCACGGTGCGCCATCTGGGAAAGTGCTTCAAACATTTCCTTGAAGTGAACTTCGAAAAGACTCCCGAACTGGCAGAATTGTTCAAGGGAAACCGTGACGTGAAGGGTATCACAAGAAAACTGTCTGACTATTTCAACGTGCCCGTGACACCCGGCAAGACACTGCTCTTTCTCGACGAGATACAAAAAAGCGAAGACGTGATACACAGTCTGTGGTTCTTCAAAGAAGACTATCCGGAACTCCACGTCATTGCGGCAGGATCGCTCCTGGAATTTGCACTCAAAGACCTTTCGTCGTTCGGAGTGGGACGCGTCAGCTCGCTGTTCGTTTACCCTATGTCGTTCGACGAATTCCTGATGGCAACAGGCGACGCCGGACTGCTGGCGGCCAAAAGGGAATGCGGACCGGACAACCCTCTCCCCACCCCATTCTACAACAAGATAACAGAACGGTTCCGCAGCTTCATGCTCACGGGAGGAATGCCTGAAGCAGTGGCAACATACGCGGAGACAGGGTCTTACAGATACAGCAGCGATGTGGTGAATGAAATAATACAGGGCTATCAGGACGACTTCGCGAAATATGGCGCCAAAGCAAACCCCACGCTCCTGAGACGTACACTGATAAGCATAGCCCGGCAGACGGGAGGAAAATTCGTATGCAACAGGGTGGAAGGCGACTACAGGTCGGCAGAAGTGAAAAACGCCATCGGAATGCTGTGCGACGCCGGACTGGTAATCCCAGCCTACCACACGGATGCCAACGGAGTGCCACTCGGAGCGGAAATAAACGAGAGAGTGGTGAAATACCTGATTCTCGACAGCGGCATACTGCTCGGCATACTCGGCATCGACGACGACACGGACGAAATTGTGAAGGAGATGATGCTGGAAAGCAGCACAGACCTCGTGGACAAGGGAAGCGTGTCGGAAATGATTGCCGGACTGGAACTGATAAAATATTCATCACCCCAGAAGCGCCACCAGCTATACTACTGGCAGAACATGAACAAAGGCACCTGCGCTGAAGTGGACTACGTGATAGCCAAAGGCAACGAAATAGTGCCGATAGAGGTGAAATCGGGAGTGAAAGGTTCGATGAACAGCATGTATTCGCTTATGAACAACCCACAGAAGCACATATCCCGCGGCATCAGATGCTCGCTTGAGAATTTCGGTTCGTTCATGAGTCCCTCCAACAAGCGCATCGACATAATCCCCCTATACGCCGTGTCGAAAATATTTGAATGAAGCAGCACGGCTTCGATGCTACACCATATTAGGGAAATATAAAGGCGGGCCTGCAACGGATGGACACCAGTTGCAGACCCGCCTTTATATAACAGGACTGAGATGAGTACTACTCCGTCTGTGGTCAGTAGCTGACTTTCACGAATGTCAGTTTTCCCTTGCCGTCCCTCTTGGCTTCAATCACCTTCACCGCCAGTCTGCGGCTCTGGGTGGCAAGCTGCAAGAGGAAATCCTCGGCAGTGAGCTTGGCAACGACAGTAGTGCCGTTGGTGCCCACCTGTTCCACTACGGCTTCAGCAGAGGCGAACTCTCTGCGAAGCATATTCTGCGAGAGGTCGAGACGGTCGTCGGGCGACTTGCTGATGTCGGCTATTGAACTCAGGAGTGTAGCCACCGAGCTTTCGTTTGCAGAAGCAGCAAGAGATGGATATTCCTCTCTGAGCTTTGCTATTTTCCGCTTGCAGGAAGCCATCACATCCTCGTTGTCAGCTTTAAGAGCCCTGGAATAGCCTTCCTCATAATAAGCGATAGCCTTGGCAATGTCTTTTTTCACCATTCTTCCTTCGGCATACCTGTCTGCCAGAATCTCAGGAACATAAGCATATCACAGATCATAGGCTATCTGATAGTCTTTCATGGCATCGCTGTAGTTTCCTTCACTCTCTTCAATCTCTCCGTTCAAAGAGAAAGCGGCATGATAATTGAGGTTCATCATTCCCTCAACTATTTCTTTTGCCTTTATCGTATCTTCCTTGGTTTTTTGCATCAAATAGTCTTGAGCAAGGAAAAACGACGAGAAGAAATGATGCAGCTGGGCACCCTTGGTCCAATACTCTACATATTTCTTACGGTCACGATTCGGTGCTTTCTCATTCAAGCCGCCATAATACAAGGCAAGTATACAGTTTGCCGAACCGCTCTCGTCTGTTTTGCTCTTGATGAGATCAAAGAGTTGTGTGCCATCCGCCTTTCTCAATTTTCCGGCAAGGGTGCCCATCAGTCTCAGCGCCCTGTCATCATCATATCTACATCTGTCGCAGAAATGAAGAAAAAACGTTTCAAGCCCGAATTTCTGATGCTCGAGGATGTCTGTCTGGAGCACGGTATAGACAGAAAGGAGATACTGGGCATCAAGACAGCCGTTGGTGCCAGCTTCAAACAAGAAGTCAGTAGCCGCCTTGTCATCTTTCTGGCCGCGATTCTCTGAAATATACTTCTCGAATTCTGTCGCGTTGCCAGGCAGTTCATTCTCTGTGCTGTAATACTCATAGAGATAGAAAGCCGCCACGGAATACTTCCATTTGTCCCACAGCCCGCGATAGCATTCCAATGCCTGGTCATATTTCTTGAAATGCACATACAGTTTGGCCATGTCTTTCTCTATATCATACTGAGTCTTTTTCTTTTCCTTCTCCACATAGATTCCATCACAAGCAGCCAATGCCTTGTTATAGGATTTCAGAGAATTGTCGAAGTCATTATTGTTCCAATATGTCAGAGCGCGCATTTTATGCAACATGACGAGATTAAAGCTGCGGAAATACTTCGCCAACACATCTCCAGACTCCGGATAAAGTCTGTCTATCTCTTTCTCGTAGTCTTCAAAGACTTTCATCGACGTGTTGAAGTCTTCCTGTGTTGCCAAAGTCAGATTTGCCAGATTGAATATCGGGTACATGTGTTTTGCCAATTCAAGGTCGCTTGTACGGCAAATTTCAAAGCCCCTCTTGATGGCAGCCTTCGCTTTGTCAACATTTGCAGGCAATGTATAGTTTCCACAATATGCGTTCACGAGCCACATTTGCGCCAGAATCTGATATTCGGGATAGTCTTTGTCTTTATTCTCCGAATATTTGTCCAGCAGGCGCAATGCATCAAACGAGTCACGGAGCTTGTAGGGGAGGTCTTTATCCATATAGACCCCGGCAAGAATGATTCCGGATAAGGGGTCGTGGTCGGCAGATTTCTTGAGCCAGGAAATTGCCGTAGGGTATTCTTTCTGCTCACTGAAGTATTTTCCGAGCATCGCCATCGCACGGTATCTGCCGAGAAACTGCTTGTATGAGGCACACTTCTGCAACAAGTCCACATACTCATCCATCTTGCCGTCCTGCTGCGCCTGGATTGCATTCTGCAACATCTTGCCCGGATCTTCGAATTCGGAGCTGACGGTTCCTCCCACCTTGTTGTTGTCAACGTTCAGACTTATCACGAGCTGGAGCTTTTTGCTTATGCCTTTGCCCTTTATCGTTTTGGTGCATGAGAATTTGGCATAGGTGATGTCGTTGAGTTCCTTCACCAATGCGGGATGGGTGACGCAGCTTTCGTATTTGAAGTTGGAATAGCTTACTTTCAGCTTATGGTCGAACTTGCTGGTGATTTTCATAAGATAGCCCGACAAAGGCACGGAGTTGTATTCCACCTGCCTGTTGTCTGCCAGCAGGTCATCGAATGTTGAAACGTTTTCATTCTCACAACAGGCTTTCAGCTCATCCATCACGAGCACTCCGTCTGTGGAACTGGAGAAATCCTCGAGCAGCGAGCAATAGTGTCTCACACGCTGCTCGAAGTTTTTCAATTGCGCTTCATTAAACTTCTGTGCCTGCATCTGTATTGCTCCACACAAGCACATCAGTATGGATAATAATAATGGTTTTCTGTTCATATTGTTATTCTTTAAGCCCCAAACGGTCATCAGGCCGTTTCTATACCGGGCATTTCTGTCATGTCATGTTGGAGTATCGGGAACGACACATGTCAATAGCTCACTTTCATGTATGTCAGTTTTCCCTTGTCGTCCTTCTTGGCTTCAATAACCTTCACCGCCAGTCTGCGGCTCTGGGTGGCAAGCTGCAAGAGGAAGTCTTCGGCAGTGAGCCTGGCAACGACAGTCGTGCCGTTGGTGCCCACCTGTTCCACAACGGCATTGGCTGTGGCAAATTCTTTCTCGAGCATTTTCTGCGAGAGGTCGAGACGGGCGTCGGGCGACTTGTTGATGTCGGCGATATCCGTCAGTTTCATGCCAATGGTATTGAAGGTGACACCGGTGACGATTGACGGGTTCTCGGATTTCAGCTTCTCTATTATATTGAAATACCGCATGGCGTTATCTTCATCACCATGTCTTCTGCATCCGATGAAAGCCAGCTCATAATAAGAGACCGCCTGCGCCACATCCCGCTGTGTGCCATATCCGCCAAGATACATCTCTGCGATTTTTTCGAGCAGATAACAGTCTATCAGATCATAATCGAGAGTATGGGCAATCTGGTATTGGCTGAAGGCTTCATCGTAATCCCCCCGGTTTTTATACAGGTCGCCAAGGAGCGCATAAGCCTCAAAATAGTTGCGGTCGGTCATTTTCATCAATATCTTCTCTGCCTTCAGCGTGTCTTTCTCCACTCCCGAGCCGGAGAGATAGCAGTTGGCGAGATAGAAAGTAGAATAGAAATGATTGAGTTCCACTCCTTTCTGGAAGTACTCGATGGTCTTGTTCATGTCGAAATATGGAGTTTCGTCGTCGCTGTATGCCAGTGCCGTGATGAAGTTTGCCGCACCGCTCTTTGCGGTGTATTCCTTCACTACGTCCAGCAGTCCATATTGCTGCGTCTGTCTCATCTTGTTGAGGAAAGAAGTTATCAGCTGCATTGACATGGGGGAATTGTATTTTGCCTCGTCACAGTATGGTATGAGATAATTTCTCACGCCGTCACTTTCTGTTGCCAGGTCGTCAGACTCAAGCACGTTGGTCACCGCCAGCATCAGCTTTGCGCCGGGATATCCGTTATCGCAGGCTTTCATCAGCCATTCGGCTGCTTTGGCGTCATCTTTCTGTCCGCGGTCAGAAAACACATGATATAGGAAAGGTGTCAGATTTCCGGTGACCTTGTCGTCCTTGGTATAATATACATACATATACCAGCAGGCATCCGGCACATTCCATTCCTCTGCCAATTGGCGATATACGCCGAAAGCCTCATCGAATTTCTTGAACGCCACATAGAGTCCGGCAATGCGGTCTAATGCCTGAATGCTGTTGTCGTGCTTTTGCGACTCGTTTTCCATCTGCGTTGCCACAGCCAGGTTCTTGCGGTATGCCTCAAGCGCCTGGTCGAAATCGCCATGCTGCTGATAGGCAAATCCGCGCATACTGTAGAGGGTGCACAGATGGGTGTTGCGGTAGGCCACATCACCTGGTGTGGAAGGATTAGCGTAGAGCCTGTCTATCTCACTCTGGTAATTCCTTGAGAATTCTATTTTTTTTGCGAAATCGTTATCCGTGTTTGTCAGTGTGAAATACAGGTATTTGAAGAGAAGCAGGAAATTCCTTCCGTAGTCGGTGGTGTCGTTCTTGCACACTTCAATACCTTCGAGAGCCGCTTTCTTTGCCCTTTCAAGGTCTTGCGGCAGAGAATAACTGCCCATATAAGCACTTACCATGTCAGCCTTGGCAATAATCTGATAATGAGGATAGTCTTTGTCACGGTTTGACGAATAGACCTCGAGCAGGTGCAAGCCTTCAGGATGGTTGCGCCACTTCACCGGTGTTTCATTGGCGAGGTAGATATTGGCAAGCATGACACCTCCGAGCGGATCGTTGGTGGCAGACTGCTTGAGCCATGCTATAGCTGTCTCGTAATCTCCTTCGTATTTATAATAGTGGCCAAGCATCGCCATGGCGCGGTATCTGCCGGAATACGACTTGTAGGAGGCACATTTTTTGAAGAGCTCTATGCACTTGGCTGTCTCACCGGCTTTCATGGCTACGAGACCGTCCTGGAACATCTTTCCGGGGTCTTCATACTCGGTGCTGACCGTGCCGCCCACCTTGTTGTTGTCTACGTTGAGACTTATCAGGAGCTTCACCTTGCGGTTGATTCCCTTTCCCTTGATGGTCTTGGTCACGCTGACAAGAGCATAGGTGACATCATTCAGGTCTTTCACCATTGCAGGCTGGATGATCGAACGCTCATACTTGAAGCCGGTGTATGCCACCTTGAGTTCGTTGTCGTATTCGGTGGTGATCTTCATGAGATACCTGGCCAGGGGCACGGAATTGTATTCCGCTTTCTTGTTGTCGGCCAGGTCGTCGAAGGTCTGCACGTTGTTGTTCTCGCAGCAGCCGTTGAGGTCGTCCATGATGAGCGCCCCTTCTGGTGAAGCCGAGAATTTCTCAAGGAGTGAACAATAATGCTTCACCTTGTTTTCTATTCTCTTTATCTGTGCGTCGGTAAAGGTCTGTGCGTGGATGGACATCACGCCACACAGACACATCAGTATGGATAATAATAATGTTTTCTTTTTCATGTCTATATTTGTTTTTATGGTATTCTTTTTGCCACGTTACCGGCATGAGAGCAGCGGTTTGTCATTGCATTTCGTTCATGCTGGTGATGAGCCACCCGGTGTTGAAGGTGTTTTCCTTTTCTTTTCTCACCACCGTGAACGACCAGCCTGGGATACTGAAGAAATGGTATTTCACCTCTTTTATCGACTTCAGCACGAGAAGTCTGTTCTTAAGCAGCACGGCAAGCATGGAGAGTTTGTCGTTGCGATAGTCTTCGCCGAACATCTGCGTGAAGCTGTTTGAAGAGTAGTCCACGGTGAGCAGGCGGATGAAGCCGGTCTCGTTCTCCACTGGTGAGAGAACGGGACAGGTGGTTTCTTCGGGAAATATGTCAAACATAGGTCCCGACACGTTGGTTATCACCCAGCAATACTGATATGGCGCGAGCTTGCGGGTGCGCAGCGACAGCTTCAGAATCTGCTGCTTGTTGGCAAGCATGGCGTTGCACGTCACTTCTGCCACCCACGTGGAGTCTTCGAAATGCAGGCGGCATCCGTTGTCTACCACATTGTCGATGAATTTCTCTGCCGTGGCATTCAGTTTTCCCTTTCCTACGGAGAATTTGTCTGCATCGAAGAGCGTACGCAGATATTTGCGGCGCAGCGTGGCGTCGTTCTTGTCGGCAATAGGCTTGCCGTCCCAAGATTCCTCCAGATTGAAACGGGAAAAGAATTCCTCCACTTGCTTCACCCTGCCCTGCAGGAGCTTCTCGTTGAATGGAGTGATGAGTACTTGGGCTATGGCGCCTTGCATGATTGCCAGACTGAAGACTGCCACAATGATTATTCTCTTGAACATAAGCAAAAGAACTGTAAAGGTATCACATCATAGAGCCGGGTGCCCTATTTGGAGGTTTCCATCACCTCGATGTCGCCGAGGCGCACGCTCCAATGCTGTCCGAGCACAAAGTCGTTTTCTGGCAGGATATACACCTTGATGTTTTTCTGCGTCACATCACTGTATACCTTTTGCATGTCGCCTTTGGAATATCCTTCAAACTTCTGGAATATCGTCGCCGTTGCCTCGTAGTGGTTGCCCACCTTGTATATATTGCTTATGCGGTAGGTATCGGCCTTGGTGAGTTTCACTTCTGCATAAGGCAGTTTGACAAGATTGTCGAGATATTTCACGAGAGTGATGCTACGTTTCGTTTCCGCACCGTTTTTCATCGACGACACCTGCATCTTCACTCCCTCACGATTCTGACCGTCGGGAGATTTGTATGGTTTTCCCTCACCGATGAAGAGCTTGAGTGCGCTCTTCTTGTAGGCTTCCTTCACCTTGACGCTGTATTTCTTTCCGGCAAGGATAGAGAGATTGTTCTGGAACATGTCGATTACTTCGCCTGCTCTGTCCTTGAAAGCCTGGATGTCAGACTCAGAGAGGTCGGAAACTTGTGCCTGCGCCGGAATCATAGCTACAAGCGCAAGGAGGATGGAGAAAATGATCTTCTTCATATGGAGTTAGTTTTTATGGTTTATAATTCTTTTCATTAGTTGACGAGTTAACGAGTGGACAAGTTGACGAGTTGACCAGGCAACGAGGCAACGAGTCGGCTGTCCGTATCAATATCCCGAATATATTTCATGTACACGCAGATATTCATACCTGTTTCCAGAGTCTACCTTCTTGTCGAGTTCCACGAGACGTACCAATTTGTGTGTGGTGGTGAGTCGCAGCACAAAGTCTTTTGCGGTTTCTGTTGCCACAATGGTAGTGCCGTTGCGCCCTACAACCTCCACCTTGGCCTGTGGCGAAGCAAAGAGCACCTCAAGTGCAGCGTCCATAAGTTCCACACGCTTCTCCACCGACATCTTTTCATTGCCGAGTGCCGTCAGGATGTCGATACTCTCCATCTCGTCGTCCTGCTGCGAGGCTGACTGTGGCGGATTGGCCTGCGATGTGTTCTGGGGAGCTGCCGTTGCTGCCGGCACACTGGAGGCTTTGAGCTGCACATCGTAGACGGGCGTGTGATGGCGCAGTTGCTTGGTCATGTCACGGGTTGACAACAGGATTTCATCCCAGCTGGAGTTCAGGTTGTTTTTCACTACGGTCTGCAGAGTGGCGAGCAGGCTCACGGTAAACGCTCCACCGGCAGGTTGTCCGTTCTGCCAGCTCACGGTAGACGAGGTCTCTCCGCTCATGCTGCTCGAGGCTATAATGACACCACTGTTGCCGTAGAAGAGGTTGCGGTAGCTGTTCACCGGCTCTTTGGTAAGCACTGTGGCGCCCTTAGTGGCGTATTCTTTAGGCGAGATGCCCGGTGCCACACTGTTGCAGCAGTCGCCGAGAACGATCTTCAGTCGCGCCGGCTGCGATTTCAGTTTGTTGAGCACTCCCTCCAAGGGATAGAAATTTTCCTGGTAATGACTGGCGAGACACATCTGAGGATACTTGGAATTGTCGCGCGAAGAGCGTGCGCCATGTCCAGAGTAATAGAAAATCACAATGTCGTCTTTCTTGGTGCGCATATTGTCGAGCACCTTCTTCAGATTGGCTGGCGAGCAGTTCTCATCCTTATAGAAGTATGGCTGCAGCCTCATTCCGATGGCAGAAGCAATAGTGTTCACCTCCATCGTGACATTGAGATAATCCTGATAGTCATACGCTCCGACATTGCCGTCTTTAGTGTCGGCGAAGACAATGGCGTGTAGTGTCTGTGCCTGCGAGCATATCGCCGTCAAGGCAACGAGTAGGGTTACGATAATTCTGTTCATAGTGTTCGTAGTTTTTTATCTAGTTATTCTGTTGTTTTCTATATAGTATGCCAATCAGCGAAATGACTGGCATTTTACAGATAATCGAGTCATTGTATAGTTAATTTCCGCAAATATAACACAATTTTGCTTTCTTGCAAAAGATTTTACAAGGAAAATGACATTTCTATAGTTTTATGGACGCAGGAATACAAAATGACAACCCCTACCTTATATATAATATATAGCACATCACCCCCACTGAGCTGCTGCCGTAACAACGGTCTGGATGTTGCCAAGGGGGTGAGAAAGGCGGAAAGGTGGAGAAATATTTTGCCGTGACATAATAAAGACGTAACTTTGCACCCGGTCGGCAAACTGCCGGCTAAGGGGTGCTGCCGCCGTTGCGGATGCTGAGACCATACCCTACAGACCTGATCCGGATAATGCCGGCGTAGGCGAAAACGACTACAATGACTCCACTCCCCTTGATTTATCAACGAAAACGACGGGCAATATGGTAACTCTCAGAAACCATAAGGCTCACCGCTATTGGCTTCATTACTGATCGTGGAGAACAAACCCATCCTAACCTTCCCGAAGGGAAGGAACAGGTTACTCTGCTTCGGCAGAGATTGGGAGATGCAGGAACAGATGCAGCGCAACTGATTCCCCCGACAGAAAAGGGAAGCCAAAAGTAACAAAAACAACAAAAAACAGGTTAAGATGAAAAGAATCAACCAAGTGGCAATGGCAGTGGTTTGTACGCTATGCGCACAGAACGCCCTTGCACAGAAAGACGTAGACACCGTGAAGGTGCGCCAGCTCAACGAGGTGGTGGTGAAGGCAGTGAGAGCACAGAAGAACGCTCCATTCGCCGTGGCAAACATCGAGAAATCGGAACTGAAAGACTTCTCCACAACGGGCCGCGAACTGCCATACCTCTTCTCTCGCACACCGGGAATAATCTCATGGAGCGAGAACGGTATCGGAACGGGAACGACATACCTCCGCATGCGTGGTGCTGCGGGAAGCCGCATCAACGTGACTCTCGACGGAGTGGCACTCAACTCGCCTGAAGACCAGCAGGTGTTCTGGGCAAACATGAACAGCTATGCCGCACTGCTGGGCAGCGTACAGATACAGAGAGGTGTGGGAGCGTCGACAAACGGTGACGGTGCGTTCGGCGGTTCTATTTCGCTCGCCACACAGGCGCCCCAGGTGAAGCCGTTTGCCGAGGTGACAGGTTCTTACGGCACCTACAACACCTACAACACGGGAGCAAGCTTCTCCACCGGACTGCTCTTCAACCACCTGATATTCGACGGTGCCTACCACGAGACGGCAACCGACGGATTCGTTGACGGCACTCGCGGACGCTCGGGCTCATACTACGGCGGACTGACCTGGCTGGGCGACAACTTCCAGATTAGATACAAGAACATCGGAAACTTTGAGAAGACCGGACAGGCCTGGAACTATATCAGCGGACCGGAAGGAACGGAGTCGTATAAGGAAATATACGAGATGGGACTGGGACGCAGCAACACCCTGCTGGGAAAATACAAGAAGGACGAGAACGGCAACTACAAGCTCCGTCCGTTCACCCTCCGCGACGGCACCCCTTGGGACCGCACGACCGACAACTTCTACCAGAACCACAACATCCTCTCTGCCACATGGCAGCCATCGGAACACTGGACTCACAATGCCGCACTGCACTACACCTACGGACGCGGATACTACAAGGACTTCCGCGGTGGAAAGACGCTGGCTGACAAATTCGGCATCAACGACCGCGACGCCAACGGCGACTATATCTATACGGATGCAACACGCGTGAAAGGACTGACTCAGAATGCCTACGGACTGGTATACAACGTGGACTACAAAGACGAGGCATGGGACGTTATCGGCGGCGTGAACCTGCAGCAGTTCCGCGGCAACCACTGGGGCTACGTAACCTACATCAAGGACGAGCTGCTGGAACAGAAATACTTCGACAACCACGGCAAATACAAATACTACGACTCCGACGCACGCAAGGATGACTACAGCGCATTCGTGAAGGCTTCATACACGTTCCTCGACAACTGGAACGTGTTCGCCGACCTGCAGTACCGCCACGTGGGATACAAGACCGACGGATACAACGACAAGTTCGTGGCCGACGCCCAGGGCAACTACCACGCCCAGCCGCTCAATGTGGACGAATCGTTCAACTTCTTCAACCCGAAGGCTGGAGTGAGCTATACCAACGGCGGACACAAGGCTTACGCATCGGTATCGCTCGCAAACCGTGAGCCGGAGCGCAACAACTATACCGACAACGGCAACTATCCTTTCCCAAAGAAGGAGCAGGTGACCGACTATGAACTGGGATACCAGTACACTGGCAACAACTGGCACGCCGGAGCAAACTTCTACTATATGGACTACGACAACCAGATAGCACAGACCGGACAGTCAAGCGACATCGGCGAACCGCTCACCACCAACATCAAGGACTCCTACCGCATGGGTGTGGAGCTTACCGCAGGATGGGCTCCGCTGTCATGGCTGAGCGTGGAGGGAAATGCCGCACTGAGCCAGAACAAGATAAAGGACTTCGACGAATATCTGGGCGACCACGTGAACCACTACGACAAGTCTACCCTCGCCTACTCACCTAACGCCATACTCAACGGATTCCTGGATTTCCACTATCAGGGATTCAACGCCACATGGCACACCAACTTCGTGAGCAAGCAGTATGTGGACAACTCTGAGAGCAGCGAGCGCCAGCTGCCAAGCTTCTCACAGACCGACATCAACATGAGCTACACCATCAACCTGAAGGGCTGCGGACTGAAGAGCGTGAAGCTCGGTCTCGACCTCAACAACATCTTCGACCGCCACTATGCCGTGATGGGCTACGACTGGGGATGGTATGAGGGCGACACACGCTACTCTTACCTGGGATACGTGCCGGCAGCAGGATTCACGATGATGGGTAACATCACGCTGAGATTCTAAGTTGACTGGGAAAATCCCATCGAGATTATAAATGACGGAATACTTCCCACTGGGATCATAAGACTACATCATGACTGAATTTATCACCGAACACTGGCTCGACATCTTCACCACGCTGCTGGGCCTACTGTATATCTGGCTGGAATACCGCGCACATATCGCCCTCTGGCTCGTGAGCATCATAATGCCGGCTCTCGACATCTGGCTCTACTGGAGCCACGGGCTATACGGCGACGCCGGAATGGCGGCATACTACACCCTCGCCGGCATCTACGGATATGCCATGTGGCGATACGGCACGGCGATAAAGGGCCTCTTCGCCAAAGGCGTTAGGATGGGCGACGCACCGAAGAACGCATTGCCCATCACCCACATGCCGGCAAGGAGATACGCTCCGGTGGCTGTGGCGTTTGTGGCGGCATGGGCGGCGACATACTGGATTCTGGTGGAATTCACCAACAGTACGGTGCCGCTGCTCGACTCCTTCACCAACGCCCTGAGCTTCATCGGTCTGTGGGCGCTGGCAAAGAAATACATCGAGCAATGGCTGTTCTGGATTGCGGTAGACGTGGTGTGCTGCTATCTCTATGTGGTGAAGGGCATCCCCTTCAAGGCAGGACTCTACGGACTATATGTTGCAATCGCCGTAGCCGGCTACTTCAAATGGAAGCGGATGATGAAAGAACAGACTGTCCGGGCATAGCAACCGCTGACCGGACAACCTATAACTGAATAAAAATAGAGACCATCAACAAGAGGTGGTCTCTATTTTTTTGTATCGGAAAATATTGAAAAGGGTAATTATTGTATCGGAAAATATTGCAACGGATAATATTGCATCAGAAAATAAATGTCGTTCATCAGGCTATTTCCCCTATCGGCAATCAAGACTATAACCGTCTGTTCCATCCTCTGCCTATGATTTCTGCCAATCACTTCAGCCCCCTCTCGTTCTCAAACCCATCCTAACCTTCCCCAAGGGAAGGAACAAGTTACCCTGCTTTGTCAAAGACTTCTTCAGCCAATGACATCAGCCCCCACCTAGCCTCCCCCGAAGGGGAGGGACAGTTACTATTGCCATTGATAAGCCATTGATAAGCCATTGATAATCAGACTACTACCAACGATAATATTACTTGCAATGGTATCTGTCCCTCCCCTTCGGGGGAGGTTAGGTGGGGGCTGATGACAATTGGCAGAGTAACTTGTTCCTTCCCTTGGGGAAGGCTAGGATGGGTTATCCTTCGGGGGAGGCCAGGTGGGGGCTGATGTCGGAAAGCGGTTCATATATATAATGACAAATCCGTCACTAAAACACGAATCCGTCCACGGCATAGAGAGGGACATTTGTGACCCATTCCTCCTCCTTGTAGTCGTTCATCGAGATGCGGAATGCCTTGGGCGACTGATTGTCGGCAACGAACTGGCGCAGGCTTTTCGCCCTGACGTTCGTTTCTGCCTTTACCTCCAGCGGCCTTATACTTTTAATCCACAATAAACATACTGAACATACTAAGTCTCAAACGCTTAGCAACTATTCAAGCATCATTCCATACACATTTCGTGAGGGAATAAATACAGTTCCACACACATTTCGTGAGGGAACCAACACCGTTACTCACACATTTCGTGAGGGAACCAACACCGTTACTCACACATTTCATGAGGGAACAAATGCCGTTTCACACACATTTCGTGAGGGAATAACGCTGCAAATATACACATTTTATGAGGGAATGCAATAGGTTTCTTTCACATTTCGTGAGGAAACGGACAAAAAAAAGTCCGGCAGGAACGCAACACGCTGGTCAACGTTTCTGCCGGATTATCATAATGCCTTTGTTTTAACCCCAAATCGGTCATTAGGCCGTTTGGGGTTTAAACTTACTTGCAGTTAGGACACCAAGGCTTGAGCTGCTTGAAGAAATCGTTGCCCTTGTCGTCAACGAGGATGAATGCAGGGAAGTCCTCAACGGTGATCTTCCATATTGCCTCCATGCCCAGCTCCGGATATTCCACACACTCGATGCTCTTGATAGAGCTCTGCGAGAGCACTGCAGCAACACCACCGATGGTGCCGAGATAGAATCCGCCGTGCTTCTGGCAAGCGTCGGTGACTACCTGTCCGCGGTTGCCTTTGGCAATCATCACGAGCGATGCTCCGTGTGACTGGAACTCGTCTACGTATGGGTCCATGCGGTTGGCAGTGGTAGGTCCCATAGATCCGCAAGGATATCCCTCCGGAGTCTTTGCCGGTCCGGCATAGAGGATAGGATGATCCTTGAAGTATGCCGGCATCTCCTCTCCGGCGTCGAGACGTGCCTTGAGCTTGGCGTGGGCGATGTCGCGCGCCACGATGATAGTGCCCTTCAGGTTGACGCGGGTGCTGACAGGATATTTTGTGAGTTCGGCGCGCACTGCGTCGATACCCTTGTCGAGGTCGATCTCGATACCCTTTGCTCCCTCGCCCGGTTTGCGGTATTCCTCAGGAATCAGCTCCGACGGGTTGCTGTCCATCTTCTCTATCCAGATACCGTCGGCATTGATCTTCGCCTTGATGTTGCGGTCAGCCGAGCAGCTCACTCCCATACCGATTGGGCAGCTTGCGCCGTGGCGTGGCAAACGGATCACGCGGATGTCATGAGCCAGGTATTTGCCTCCGAACTGTGCTCCGAGACCGATCTTGTGTGCCTCCTCCAGAAGCTTGTTCTCCAGGTCGATGTCGCGGAAGGCGCGTCCTGTCTCGTCGCCGGTAGTAGGCAGCGAGTCGTAGTATTTTATAGAGGCGAGCTTCACGGTGAGCAGGTTCTTCTCAGCCGATGTACCGCCGATTACGAATGCGATGTGGTATGGCGGACAAGCTGCTGTTCCGAGGCTCTTCATCTTCTCCACGAGGAATGGGAGCAGTGTGCCCTCGTTCTGTATCGTGGCCTTTGTCATCGGATAGAAGTATGTCTTGTTGGCAGAACCGCCACCCTTTGCCACGCACACGAAGCGGTATTCGTCACCCTCTGTAGCCTCGATGTCGATCTGTGCCGGCAGGTTGCAGCGTGTGTTCACCTCGTCATACATGTTGAGCGGTGCGTTCTGGGAGTAGCGCAGGTTGTCCTCGGTGAAGGTGTTGTAGACACCGCGAGAGAGAGCCTCCTCATCCTCGAAGTCTGTCCACACGCGCTGTCCCTTCTCTCCGTGGATGATGGCAGTACCGGTGTCCTGGCAGAACGGGAGGATTCCCTTAGCTGCCGTTTCGGCGTTGCGCAGGAACTGCAGAGCCACATACTTGTCGTTTTCAGAAGCCTCCGGGTCGCTGAGGATCTTGGCCACCTGCAGGTTGTGCTCTCTGCGGAGCATGAACTCCACGTCGTGGAAAGACTGCTGTGCCAGGGCTGTGAGCGCCTCTTTAGTCACCTTCAGGATTTTCTTTCCTTCGAACTCTCCTACCGACACACCCTCTTTGGTGAGCAGATAGTATTCAGTATTGTCCTTGCCCATCTGGAACATAGGAGCATACTTGAAATCTGGTTTTGTTGCCATAATGTTTTGTTTTTATAATATTATGTGTCTTTGATTTTCTTTTTTCCGCCTTGCGCAGGCTTGCCCATAGGGGCGTGAGCGCATGGCCTCGTCATGATACAGTCGCATTGAGGGGAAGCCAAGACATCCACCACGTGCAAAGATACAGTTTTTGATTGGAAATGCAATGACAAGGAGTGGATTATTTTTGTGTTGCCTGGTCTTGAGGGGGATGGCTAATGGCAATATGCGGAGTAACAACTTTTATATAAAGACAAAAAACATTGATAAACCCAAGGCGGATTACTCTGCTACTGAATCCAGTCAAAGAACTTCAGCCCCCACCTAGCCTCCCCCGAAGGGGAGGGACAGTTACTCTGCTTTGTCATAGACTGGAGATGCAGGTAACTCCGAATATTGATATTTTGCAGATAGTCAGACATTCAAGACTATCTGTCCCTCCCCTTCGGGGGAGGCTAGGTGGGGGCTGTTGTCGATATGCTGAGTAACAATAGCGATACCGCCAGGAAAAGGGAGTGCCCCAGCACTCGCAAATCCCAATAAATCAAACCCAAGAATCATTAGCTCAATAATATCAAAAAAAGATCCGTGAAAGACCAATCCGTGTAAAGTCTGTTTTATCCGTGTTTTTTTTTGATTTGTGTCCCTGCCGAAGGCTGGGGACACAACGACAACACGAAATAAATTAATCTGTGAGAAACACTGAATAAATATATCAGTGATAATATGGTGTCCATCAGCCTTCGGCGATGTCCACCGGTCTAAAATGAAACACGGATATCACCGATACACACGGATAAATCATCACGGATCATTTTAGACCTGTATTCTTTGGATTTATTTTGGGATTTAAGTGGATTTGCGAGTGCTTTGGGCACTCCCTTTTCCTATCCATTACATCGGTTTATGATTTTCTCATGCTGACTTCAGCCCCCGCCTAACCTTCAAACCCATCCTAACCTTCCCCAAGGGAAGGAACAAGTTACCCTGCTTTGTCAAAGACTTCTTCAGCCAATGACATCAGCCCCCACCTAACCTCCAAACCCATCCTACCCTTCCCTAAGGGAAGGAACAAGTTACTCTGCTTTGTCAAAGACTTCAGCAAATCAATGAACATCGGCCCCCTCTCGTTCTCAAACCCATCCTAACCTTCCCCAAGGGAAGGAACAAGTTACTACTACGCCTAATTGGTTTCAGCCCCCACCTAGCCTCCCCCGTAGGGGAGGGACAGATACTCTGCTTTGTCAAAGACTTCTTCAGCCAATGACATCAGCCCCCACCTAACCTCCCCCGAAGGGGAGGGACTGTTACTCTGCTGTGACATAGACTGGTGGATGCAGGTCACTATAGTTAATGATAAGTCACCGATAATCAGATTGCCATGGGTAATAATCAAATTGCCATGGGTAATAATCAAATTGCCAATGGTATCTGTCCCTCCCCTTCGGGGGAGGTTAGGTGGGGGCTGGATGTCGATATGCAGAGTAATAATTATTGTTCCCCCACGGCACAGAATTACAAATAGAGAACAACATCTGTGAGTACCAACGACAACACGGAATGAAAATATCTGTGTTGTATATTCGCTATTGCCCGTCGCAAAATAGATTTTTCAACATAATATATATGTTGAATCAGTTTTTTAGTTTATCTTTGCATAAGATAAGCTTCGGCTCGGCATAAGAAATAAATACATTTATTTCATTCTGCTCTCGCCTTGCATTATCTTTGCATATAATATCTGTTCATATTAGCATATCATAAGACAACGACATAGATGAAAGAATTCGTAATATCAGAAGTCAAGGCCGAAACAGCCGTACTCGTGGGACTCATCACGAAGGAACAGGACGAGGCCAAGACCAAGGAGTATCTCGACGAACTGGAATTCCTTGCCGACACCGCCGGCGCCGTCACCGTGAAGAGATTCACGCAGAGAGTGAACGGTCCCAACCAGACCACATACGTGGGCAAGGGAAAGCTCGAGGAGATAAAGCAATATATACTCGACGAGGAAGACGCAGAGAGAGAAATCGGTATGGTGATATTCGACGATGAGCTCTCGGCAAAGCAGATTCGCAACATCGAGAACGAGCTGAAGGTGAAAATCCTCGACCGCACATCACTCATCCTCGACATCTTCGCCATGCGCGCACAGACCGCCAACGCCAAGACGCAGGTGGAGCTGGCGCAATACCGCTACATGCTGCCACGACTGCAGCGACTATGGACCCACCTCGAACGACAGGGAGGAGGATCTGGTTCGGGAGGCGGAAAGGGAAGCGTGGGACTGCGTGGACCGGGTGAGACGCAGCTCGAAATGGACCGCCGAATAATCCTGCAGCGTATGTCGCTGCTCAAGGAGCGACTCGCCGAGATTGACAAGCAGAAGACCACACAGCGCAAAAACCGCGGCCGCCTCATCCGCGTGGCACTCGTGGGATATACCAACGTGGGAAAGTCTACGCTCATGAACCTCATGTCGAAGAGCGAGGTGTTTGCAGAGAACAAACTCTTCGCCACACTCGACACCACGGTGAGAAAAGTGGTGGTGGAGAACCTGCCATTCCTGCTTGCCGACACCGTGGGATTCATACGCAAGCTGCCCACAGACCTCGTTGACTCCTTCAAGAGCACCCTCGACGAGGTGCGCGAGGCCGACCTGCTGCTCCATGTGGTGGACATCAGCCACCCCGACTTCGAGGAGCAGATAAAGGTGGTGGACAAGACTCTCGCCGACCTGGGATGCGCCGACAAGCCGTCGATGATAATCTTCAACAAGATAGACGCATACACATGGGTGGAGAAAGAGGCCGACGACCTCACGCCTGCCACAAAGGAGAACATGACCCTCGACGACCTGAAGAAGACCTGGATGGCGAAGATGGGAGACGACTGCCTCTTCATCTCGGCACGCGAGAAGATAAACATTCAGGAGATGAGAGACGTGATATACAAGAGAGTGAGAGAGCTGCACGTGCAGAAATACCCTTACAACGACTTCCTGTATCAGGACTACAGCGAGGAAGAACAAATTTAAAAAGAACCCCATACACCACACACACATCATGCGCACACTCACACCATCAGAGATAAAGCGGCTCGGAGAGAACCGCTGCCACGCTGAAGACTGGCAGAAAATCACCGTGGGAGAGAACTTCTCTGCCGACAGACTCTACGACGTGCAGTTCATAGGAGAATGCAGCATAGGGTCTAACAGCGACACCGTGACCACGGACATGGGATACGAACTGCCCACCGGAATACGACACGCACGCATCATAAACTCCACCATCGGAGACAACACCCTCGTGGAGAACGTGAGCGCTTTCATCTGCAACGCCGACATCGGCGACAACTGCATCGTCAACAACGTTAGCGTGATACAGACCACCGAAGGCACCACCTTCGGACAGGGAAACACCATCAGCGTGATGAACGAGGCGGGAGAAGGAAACGTGGTGCTATATTCCGGACTCACAAGCCAGATAGCAGCCCTCACAGTGCTGCCGCCATGCTTGGGCGAACAGTATGACGACGCCGACGCCACAATAGAAGCACGACGCCAGGCCAAAGACGCCGTGAGGAGAATGGTGATGGAGGAGGTGATGAGCCGGATGCCGAAGCGCACGCTGATAGAAGACAACGTGCGCATCACCGACACCATAGAAATAACCAACTCCTGGATAACCCAATGGACAGAGGTGAGAGGAGCGCAGCGCATCAGCGAGACCACGCTATGGAGCCGACAGGACAACAGCGTGTTTGTGGGAGCCGGAGCGATAATCGACGGATGCATCGTCACCCTCGGCTCGTCGGTGAGCAACAATGCGATAGCCAAAAACTGCTTCATCGGCGAGAACTCCACGCTGACCGACGGATTCTCTGCCACCGACAGCCTCTTCTTCGCCAACTCATACATGGCCAACGGTGAGGCATGCGCCGCATTCTGCGGACCGTTCAGCGTGAGCCACCACAAGTCAACGCTGCTCATCGGAGGTATGTACTCCTTCTACAACGCCGGTTCGGCAACCAACTTCAGCAACCACGCCTACAAGATGGGTCCCATCCACTATGGCATCATGGAGCGCGGAGCCAAGACGGCGAGCGGCGCCCACATCCTATGGCCGGCACATATCGGAGCCTTCACGATGTGTATGGGCAAGATTGCCACACATCCCGACACCTCATCGCTGCCGTTCTCATACGTCATCGGCGACGGCACCGACACCTACATCGTGCCGGCACGCAACATCGCCACCGTGGGAACCTACCGCGACACCGCCAAATGGCCACGCCGCGACATGCGTCCGCAGGGCAGCCGCCGGAGCATGGTGGACACCGAATGGCTCAACCCCTCAACGATGACCAAGGTGGTGGAGGCGAAGGTGACGCTCGAAGCACTGCGCGACCAGAAGGGGGCCAGAGACGTGTATCAGACCGCCGACGGGTCGCTGATAAAGCGGTCGGCGCTCGAAAAGGGAATATCGCTATACACGCTCGCCATAAAGCTATATCTCAACCGCCATCTGAAGTCGGCTGACGAGGAGGCGGACTACAACACCTCGTTTGACGACACAACGGCGAGCCAGACCTTCGGCAGACCGCTCAGCAGGGGAGCATCGCTCTTTGCCGACCTCGGCGGAATGCAGATAAGCAATGCCAGCGTGATGCGCATCGTCGACGCCATCACCAGTGGAAACATAGACACCACAGAGGACCTCATGGCTGAGATATGCCGCTACTACGACGGCGAAAGTCTCGACACCGCCATCAACAGGAAACTGGCGCTGCGTATCGCTGATGCCATCTACGGATGGAACAGTATGGATGCCGACGACCGCCGCCGCTTGATAGACAGCTGTCATGAGGCGCGCCGCGAATGGTATGATATGGTACGCCGCGACGCCGAGCGCGAATACGAACTGGGCGACGTGGACGATGCCACTCTGAACGGATTCCTGGCGAAACTCGAAGAGGAGGAGCCGGCTTCGTGAATCAGAGGGGACAGATTGGGTGGACTTGGTAAGTCTATCATGATATATGAAAAGACTAATTGCCACCAGCCCCCACCTAACCTCCCCCGTAGGGGAGGGACAGATACCCTTGGATGTCTGACTGTCTACCCTTGGTAGTCTGACTATCATCGGTTATCTTAAGTAAGAGTAACCAGCATCTCCCCTACGGGGGAGAACGAGAGGGGGCTGAAGTTCATTGGCAAAGTAACTTGTCCCTTCCCTTGGGGAAAGAGCAGTTTACTTCGGCTAAATGACATCAGCCCCCACCTAGCCTCCCCCGTAGGGGAGGGACAGATACCATTGGCTGACTGACTGTCATCGGTTTGTCATAAAGCAAGACTAACCTGCATCCACCAGTCTATGACAGTAACAGAGTAACCAGCATCTCCCCTACGGGGGAGAACGAGAGGGGGCTGAAGTTCAGTTGCAAAGTAACAACAAAAAAAACAGAAAGAACAAATTATTATCCTAAAATAAATATTATGAAATTAAAATCAATGTTTGTAGCCTGTCTCGCCGTGTTTTCCATCGGCACACAGGCAAAAGACTACAAGTATGTGGCGGTGCCCGGCGACCCTATGCACGCCCGCATCTACACCCTCGACAACGGACTGAAGGTGTATCTCTCAGTGAACAGCGAAACACCGCGCATCCAGACCTACATCGCAGTGCGCACCGGCAGCAGGAACGACCCTGCCGAGACCACCGGACTCGCACACTATCTGGAGCACCTCATGTTTAAGGGAACATCAAAGTTCGGTACCGTAGACGCCGCCAAGGAGAAGCCATACCTCGACGACATCGAGCGCCGCTACGAGCACTACCGCAAGCTCACCGACCCGGCACAGCGCCGACAGGCATACCACGAAATAGACAGCGTTTCACAGATTGCCGCAAAGTATTTCATCCCCAACGAATACGACAAGCTCATGTCGGCAATCGGAGCCGAAGGCACCAACGCCTACACCAGCAACGACGTGACATGCTATGTGGAGGACATCCCCTCAAACGAGGTGGAAAACTGGCTCAAGGTGGAGAGCGACCGCTTCCAGAACATGGTGATACGCGGTTTCCACACTGAACTCGAGGCTGTGTATGAGGAGTATAACATAGGACTGGCAAAGGACAACAACAAGCTCTGGAACTCGCTCCACAAGCTGCTCTACCCCACTCACCCATACGGCACCCAGACCACTATCGGCACCCAGCAGCACCTGCAGAACCCTTCGATAACAAACATCAAGAACTACTTCCGCAGCTACTACGTGCCAAACAACGTGGCAATCTGTCTGGCTGGCGACTTCGACCCCGATGTGGTGATAGCACAGATAGACAAGTATTTCGGATCATGGAAGAAGAGCGACAACCTCTCGTTCCCCACCTACGCCCCCGTGGCTCCCATCACATCGCCACGCGACACCACAATCGTGGGACAGGAGGCATCGTGCATGATGCTGGGATGGAAGTTCGACAAGGCTGCATCGCTGCAGTCTGACACCCTCGACGTGATTTCTGAAATGCTCTCAAACGGCATGGCGGGAATCCTCGACCTCAACGTGAACCAGAAGATGAAATGCCAGTATTCCGCAGCATTCTGCAACGGAATGAACGAATACTCTGAGTTCATCCTCTTCGGTCAGCCGATGCCGGGACAGACTCTCGACAGCGTACGCGACCTGCTCCTCGGTGAGCTCGCTAAGCTCAAGACAGGCGACTTCAGCGACGACCTGCTGCCATCGGTGGTAAACAACATGAAGCTCAACTACAACAACCAGCTAGAGAGCAACCAGTGGAGAGCAAACGAGTTCGTGCAGGCTTTCGTGAACGGAAAGGACTGGAATGACCACGTGACATATCTCGACCGCATCTCCCGGATGACGAAGCAGGACATCATGGCATTTGCCAGGAAACACTTTGCCGACAACTACGTGGCAGTGTACAAGAAGGAGGGTGTGGACAACACGCAGAAGAAGATAGACAAACCGCAGATCACCGCCATCCCGTCTAACCGCGACCTGCAGAGCCAGTTCGTGACAGAGATCATCAACTCTAAGGTGGAACCTATCAAACCACGCTTCGTTGACTACGACAAAGACCTCACCAAGGCGCAGACCAAGAAGAAGCTCCCCGTGCTCTACGTGAAGAACAAGACCAACGACCTCTTCGTGCTCAGCTATCGCTACAACTTCGGCGAGGAGGCAAACAACATGCTCGCCTATGCTGCCGACTATCTCAGATATCTCGGCACTGACAAGATGACCGCCGAGCAGCTCAAGCAGGAGTTCTACAAGCTGGCATGCGACTACAGCATCAACGTGAATACCGAGAATATGAGCATCACCCTCAATGGTCTGAGCGAGAACATGCCACAGGCGATGACTCTCTTCGAGAACTTCCTCCAGAACGCCAAGGTGGACAAGGAAGCATTCGGCCGCTGGGTGGAGAGCGACCTCAAGGCGCGCCAGGATGCCAAGATGAACCAGGACCAGAACTTCAGGGCTCTCGCCAAATATGCCATGTATGGCCCATACAACACGCAGCGCAACATCCCAGGCAACGAGGAGCTGAAGAAACTCGACCCGCAGAAGCTCATCGATATGCTCAAAGACCTGAAGAACTACAAGCACACCGTGCTCTACTACGGACCGATGGAGGTGAAGGACATGACAAAGGTGGTGGACAAATACCACGCACTGCCCAAGAAATTCAGCGCCGACCCTGAGAGCCGCCCATACAAGATGGAGCTGACTCCTGCCAACGAGGTAGTGATAGCGCCATACAAGGCAAAGAACATATACATGTATCAGTATCACAACGAGGGCAAGAAGTGGACACCTGAACACGAGGCGATGATAAACATGTTCAACGGATACTTCGGCGGCGGCATGAACACCGTGGTGTTCCAGGAGCTGCGCGAAAGCCGCGGACTGGCTTACAGCGCATGGGCAAGCTATATGACTCCATTCCGCCCGGCTGACTCGGAATTCTTCCTCACCAGCATCATCTCTCAGAACGACAAGATGAATGACTGCATCGCCACATTCAACAGCATCATGAACAACGTGCCGCAGTCGGAGAAGGCATTCGAAATCGCCAAGCAGGCAGAAATGAAGCGCATCGAGGCAAGCCGCACCACTAAGCTCAACATCATCTACAGCTATCTCAACGCCAAGAAGCTGGGCTACGACTACAGTCTGCAGCAGAAGGTGTATAATGTGCTCCCGCAGATCACACTGCAAGACCTCGTGAAGTTCGTCAACGAGAACATCGCCAACAAGCCTTTCCGCTACATCATCCTCGGCGACGAGAGCGACATCGACATGAAGTCGCTCGAGAAGATCGGACCGGTGAAGAAACTCTCTACAGAGGAAATCTTCGGATACTAAACCGGGGACGAGTAGACTAGTAGACGAGATACGAGTAAATAAGTAGACAAGTAAACGAGTTACGAGTAGACGAGATACGAGTAAACAAGTAGACAATCAGACGGGCAGTCAAGCTGACAAGGATATTCCTTCGCCGGCTTGTCTGCCCGTCGTTTTATTAAGAGGACTTGTATTCATTTTCAGACAAAAACCGGGATAAACCAAGATAAACCGGCTGCGCAGGAAAGTTGTTCTCTATTCGTAATTCTGAGCCACGGGGGAACAATATTTATTACTCCGCATACTGCCATCCAGCCCCCACCTAGCCTCCCCCGAAGGGGAGGGACTGATACCATTGTTAGTATTATTGTGTATATGTGCGTGTGGGACGTGCGGCAGTGCCCGAGAGGGACAGACACTCTTGTGGCTTATTATCAGAAGGTTATCGACAACCAGAGTAACCTGCAACTCCCAGTCTTTGACAAAGCAGAGTAACTGTCCCTCCCCTTCGGGGGAGGTTAGGTGGGGGCTGATGTTCATTGGCTGAATTGATTTGCTGAAGTCTTTGACAAAGCAGAGTAACTTATTCCTTCCCTTTGGGAAGGGTAGGATGGGTTTGGAGGCTAGGTGGGGGCTGATATGATTGGCTGAAATCAGTTGCAGAGTAACTGTAATACGTAACTTTGCACCACCAAAATTTCGTAAAGTTAAACCACCAACGA
>ERZ1026772.471-NODE-471-length-29562-cov-95.776867_pt1 | contig 29562 bp, 28 predicted proteins | sample MGYA00380124_ERZ1026772 | MGnify/ENA primary metagenome ERZ1026772 (study PRJEB33269, sample SAMEA4719760) | human gut metagenome | biome: human-associated habitat; feature: organic feature; material: feces | place: Cameroon | collected 2013-10 ...
TAAAATGGAACCCTCATATACATGCATTAGTACCAGAACTTATATATGACAGTAAACACAAAACCATTAAACATATAAGTCACTTTAATTACGAATCACTTAGGAAAACTTGGCAATATGAAGTTAATAGATTATTACTTGAAAGATTTGGAAAGGAAATAAAGCCTTTAATAGATAAGTCATATAAAAATCTTGTTAATGGTTTCTATGTATATGCCAAACCTGATCTTAAGGATGATGGTAAATATACAAATAATATAAATTCTAAAAATGTTAAGGGTTGTGTTAACTATATGATGAGGTATGCAGGTAGACCAGTTATGGCTGAATCTAGACTTATTTCTTATGATAGAGAAAATGATGAAGTAAGTTGGTACTATGAAGATCATAAAACCGAAGAAAGAATTGAAGTTAATGAAACTGGTAAACAACTACTAGAAAAGATGATAATCCATATACCTGATAAAGATTTTAGAATGGTAAGATACTATGGTTTTTATAATAATAAGTGTCATGATACTTTAGATGAAATTAATAAGCTACTTGGTAAAGGAAAAAGTAAATATCAAAGTTATCTAGAAAAGAAAAAGATACTTAAACAAAAATTAGATAAACTTAAATTCAGAACTCAAGTGGCTGATACATATAATAGAGATGTATTTAAATGTGGATGTGGTGGTACTTTTAAGTTCACCTATACTTATAACCCACTAGAAGGAAGAGTAAATGATAGAAAATACAGAGAAGACAGTATTAATGAAATGCGAAGTTTGCGGATACAAAGAAGAGGTTTCACTTAAGAGTTTAGAAACAATTAAAAACCTACCACCTGTATCTGATGTATACAAGATACTGTGTCCATTTTGTCTTAATTATATGTATGAAGACAAAGATAACAATAATAATCAATAATCAATAGAATAAATCATCAATACCTATCAAAGGCTCTTTTAATAGTGCGTTAATTAAAAGTCGGCCATATACCTTAGATTTTGGTTTTATGACCGACGCATTGAATTTCTTAATATATAAAAAAATACCAAGCTAAGCTTGGTATCAACTCATTGATATTATTATTGAGAAATTGCACCTGTTGGGCAAGTACCGCAACAAGCACCACAATCAATACAAGTATCTTCGTTTACTTGGCACTTTCCATCAGCATCAAGATTTAAAGAGCCTGTAGGACAAACATCAGTACAAGCACCGCATCCTACACAAGTATCAGTATCAATTTTTACTGGCATGTATTAGATCCTCCTTCTTTCTTATAATTATAGCCTAAATAGCCATAAAAATAGCACCTAGATTATAACCCAACAAACTAATCACGATAATAGAAACGACCGCAAAGACACCACCCCAGACAAACATTGACCTACTATCAGTCCAACCAGAACCGATAGCTACCGTATTAATAGTAGATTGCCCAGCTGGCGTCATATTACAAATACCAGCACTAAAACCAATCAAACAAATAGCTGCAGGAATACAAATTGTTCCTTTTGGAAGTGATGATAGCACTGTAAGCATAATTGAAGAAACAACAGTTGTAGTAACAATATTACTAGAGAAATTAGTCTCAATTACAGCCCAAGCTACAAAGAAAAAGACAAGAACACTAACCGATAAGCCACTGGCAACAGGACCCATCATATCAGATAACCAAGTAGAAATACCTAAATCCTTATTAGTAAGTGTTGCCCCAACTAAAGTAGCAGCAGCTGTCATCAAAATAGAACCCCACATAACACCCTTAGTAGTTGCCTCTTTAAAGTTTAATAATGGCTTACCATCAAAAGAAATCACAAACATCAAGATACAGCCAAGAAGTGGTGGCATCGCTGTTGTCATGCCATTAATCAAGGCATAATACTCAGGCATTGCATTCTTTACAAGAGATGGTGAAATCCATAAGAAGACAACCAAAACCAAAACAGAAATAATAGCCCTCTCACGTGCATCAGCCTTAGCTATACTTCCTTTTAAACTAATTGCCTTAGCAGTATCAATATTCTTAATATCATCAGGTCTATAAATAAACTTAAAGATTAAAACAAGAAAAACCAATAAAACAACACCAATAGGAATACCAAAGGCCATATATTCAAAAGCGCTAATAGGATAACCAATTTCACTACCTGCAAAATAACTCATCGCCAAAGTTGGCCAAACATGACCAATAGGAGTCATACCCGAAGATAATGAGATACAAAAAGCACTACCCATCATCAACATATTACCGGTCTTACTACCCTTTTTAATATCCAAAACCTTATAGATATCCTCTAAGAAAGGTAAGAAAGCTACAAACAAAACTGAAGGTGAAATAAATAGGCCAATGAAAGTAATAGCCCCAAACAAGAAACATACAAAATGCCATGGTCCCTTTCTAGCCACCTTATTAGTAATAAAAGCTATCGTAATTCTTCTTACAAAATTAGTCTGTGATAAAGGATAAACAAGAATAAAAGTAAACAACAGGAAAGCTACTGTTGAATTGCCAAATGATCCTTGTAACATCTTATTAAAGCCATAAGATGGAAGTAAACCTATCATAAACAAAGAAATTAATGATGGCCAATCAATAGACACATTAATCCACATGATAAGTGAGGCAAAAAAGATACCTATTGCCCACAATGCCTCATGAGACAAACCCCATGTCATATCAGGCAACAAATAGAAAAATAAGATTACCAGCATCGAAACAAGTAACGATATATTTCTCTTAGTAAATAAATTCTTCATACAAAAAATCTCCTTACAATAAATGGCATGATATACATGCCATTTATTTTACTTTTCTTTAACAATTAAGTCTAATGCGTCAAGTTGTTCTTGATCTACATTACCTGGAGCATCAGCCATCAAATCATAAGCTGTAGCAGTCTTAGGGAAGGCAACAACATCCTTGATATTATCAGTACCACACAAGATCATGATAAGTCTTTCTAGACCAATACCACAACCACACTCTGGTGGCATACCATATTGGAAAGCATCCAAGAAGAAACCAAATCTTTCCTTAGCTTGTTCTTCACTTAAACCTAGTGCCTTAAACACCTTAGCTTGAACATCTTGATCATGGATTCTAATAGCACCACTTGATAATTCATAACCATTTAATACAAGGTCATAAGCTCTAGAGAAACAGTTACCCTTATCATCCTCAAGTTTTGCGATATCCTCATCTCTTGGACAAGAGAATGGATTTGATGCAGCTTCATATCTTTGTCTATCATCACTCCATTCATACATTGGGAACTCTACAATCCACGCAAAACAGAACTTATTCTCATCAATTAAACCTAGTTCCTTAGCAACCTTACAACGTAAAGCGCCTAAAGCTACATCAGCAATCGACTTCTTATCGGCCACAAACAACAAGGTATCATTTTCACTTAAGCTAAATTCATTTCTCAAAGCATTCTTTTCATCATCACTCAAGAACTTAGCAATACCGCCTGTAAAGTCATTATTCTCATACTTCACAAAAGCGACACCCTTTGCCTTATAAATCTTAACAAACTCAGAGAACTTATCAGTTTCCTTACGAGAGAAGCTATGATTATCAACCTTGATAACCTTGATTACACCATTGTTTTCTAAATTTGACTTAAATACAGAGAATTCAGAATTTCTAAACAATTCAGTTACATTATGTTGTAACATCTCAAATCTTAAATCTGGCTTATCACTACCATACTTTTCCATTGCATCTAAGTACTTAATTCTTGGGAACTTTTCAAGTTCAATACCCTTAAGTTCCTTAAATACTTCATGCATACAGTCTTCAACAATCGCAAACAAGTCCTCTTCACTCGCAAAACTCATTTCCATATCAATTTGAGTAAATTCAGGTTGTCTATCAGCTCTTAAATCCTCATCTCTAAAACATCTAGCGATTTGGAAATAACGGTCCATACCTGAAATCATCAACAATTGTTTATAGATTTGTGGAGATTGAGGCAAGGCATAGAACTTACCATTATATAAACGAGAAGGAACAAGATAGTCTCTAGCACCCTCAGGAGTAGACTTAGATAGAATTGGAGTTTCTACTTCAATAAAATCATGATCATGTAAAACTCTTCTAAAGATAGTAGTAACCTTATCTCTTAAAATTAAATTCTTTTGAAGCACAGGTCTTCTTAAGTCTAAGTAACGATACTTTAATCTTAAATCCTCTAGAGCATCTGTTTCATCCGCAATAATCATTGGAGTAGTCTTAGAAGAATTTAACACCTTAACTTCCTTAACTAAAACTTCAATCTCACCAGTTTCAAGCTTAGGATTAGGTACTTCCTTGGCACTAACCTCACCCTTTACCCAAAGAACATATTCGTTTCTTACATCCTTGATAGCCTCAGTATGAGCCTCATCGAAAGTAATTTGAGTAATACCATAACGGTCTCTTAAATCAATAAAGACAATAGAACCAAGATTTCTTCTCTTTGAAACCCAACCAGCCAATTCTACTGTTTTACCTACATCATCTTTTCTTAATTGTCCACAAGTATGTGTCCTATACATTTATCTATCCTCTCTTTCTTCAAGATAATCAATTAATTCATCAAACTTGATTGTATTTTGTTCCTTAGTAATCGTATTTTTAATAGTAACCATTCGATTATTCATTTCATCCTCACCAATAATCACAACATAAATGGCATGCTTACGATCACTTGACTTAAATTGTGACTTCATAGAACGATCATAATAATTTAATTCTGTAGTATAGAAATTATTACGTAAAGTAGTAGCTACCTCAAGCGCATAAGAACTACCCTTTGTCATATCAATGACATAACAATCGATTTCTTCTTCAATTGGAGCCAAGGCATCCTCGGCCTTAGCCAAAATCAATAGACGCTCTAGTCCAATCGCAAAGCCAATGCCTGATAATTCAGGACCACCTAATTGTTTAACTAAATCATCATAACGACCGCCCGCAAAAACAGTAGCTTGTGCTCCAGCACTTTCATCGGTTGAAACAACTTCAAATACCGTATCGGTATAATAATCCAAGCCTCTTACAAGTGAATCTTCTACAACATAAGGAATCTCTAATACATCTAAGTAAGCTTTTACCTTCTCAAAATATTCCTTAGCTTCATCAGTTAGATAATCCTTCATCTTAGGAGCATTCTTTACAAAGTCCTTATCTCTATCAACCTTACAATCTAAGATTCTTAATGGATTTTTAACTAAACGATTCTTACAATCCTCACATAAATCATCCCTTTTGCTTTCAAAATGTGCCTTCAGTGCATTAGCATAATTAACTCTAGATACGCTATCTCCTAATGTATTAATCAATACTTTAACATTTGATAGACCTACTAACTTGATATAGTTATAACCTAGGGCAATAGTTTCTGCATCAACCAAAGGTGACTTTTCGCCAATATTTTCAATACCCATTTGAGTAAATTGACGTTGTCTTCCTTTTTGAGGACGCTCATGTCTAAACATTTCCTCAATATAAGCTAATTTAACTGGAGTATCCATATATAGCTTATTTTGAATAACACTTCTTACAATACCCGCAGTACCCTCAGGTCTTAAAGTATATAAGTCCTTATCATTAGGAGAAAAAGTATACATCTCCTTAGTCACCATATCACTGGTATCATTGTCTTTTCTAAAAACGCCTGCATATTCAAATACTGGTGTTTTCATTAGCTTGTAGCCATATAAATCAAGCATGATTCTAAATGAATCTTGAAGATCTTCGAAATTTTGTAGTTCTTCTGGCAATAAATCGTAAGTTCCTTTTACTGTTTGATACATAAATACCTCCTAAAAATATAAAAAAGGTAGCACAAGGGTGCATAAGCACGGTACCACCTTATCTTTAACTCTAAACTCTTAACGCGAGCAACGACCTATCTTTTCAATAGATTCTAAAGAAGTGTCACTTATATCTTTTACTAAAACTTGCACCAAAACGTTTCTCTCTATAAATAAAAGACATAATCAGTTTCTTTTATCGATAAAGACATTATACATCAATTTATTAAAAGTTCACGCGCTTTGAGCTTACTAATCGAGATAAACGCAAATAAACATGAAACAAGAATGAAAGTATCGTTGATTAGATAGATATAAACAACATCCAAAGTACTTATACTTACTTCATATTCTTCATATAAAGCCAATTGTTTATTGAAAATATCAAAGTCTTCTTGATTACCTGATATCATTGCCATACGCTCTTGTCTTTTAATATTAGCCTCCAGCATCTTATCGGCAGAAGACTTAGCCACTCTTATGCCCAAAGGGAAAGATAATGATATAGCTAAGAAAGCTATTATTAATATCTCTAGCGCAAAAGAAACAATCGATAATAATTTACTTTGTCCTATTGCCAATAACACCGCATATTCATGAATTCGTTTCTCATTTAAGAAAGTAATCACATTAATTAATAGTAAACAACTAATAATAACCATTACAATCATGATGATGTTGTAAAGGTCTTTTAAACTCTCACTTGGTTTAACCACCTTATTATATTCATCGATATTAGAATTAATGGTATATTTCTTAGATTCTTTATCTAGAATATCTTTAAAAGCTGAGCCAAGTTCTTCATAAGTTGTTCCATAAGTTTTAATACCCATATAGTTTGGTGTAAGCTTTATGTTATTTTCTTTAGCGATACTAAAGAAATCGTCTTTATTTATGATGAACTTTGTATTTTCATCATAATAAGGATTTTTACTAGATACAGAAGAATCATTTTTTATAAAGAAGCCAACTACTTCAAAGGTATAAGACTTATCTTTAATATAGATATCTATCTTATCCCCTTCTTCTACAAATGTATTAGTATTCACCAAGACTTGATTGGTATCACTAAAATAATTAGTTATTTCATAATTTAAATCCGCAAAGGCATCATAAGAAACAGCTGAAGCTAAAATACCATCAGACTTAGTTCCATATTCATCTTTTGTGTAGGCCTCAGTAGCATAAGAAGACTCATAACTACAGTTATTATCTCTACAATAATAAGCAAAATCATCATCAATACCTATACAATCTTTATTATTTCTAAATTCAACATCATTTGTATAAACACTTATTTCTATGTTATCTTTTACACTATTTGAGATATTGGTACCAAGCCTTGATATGCAGGTTGCGACAATAATAAAGAAAGATAAGATAAAGATAATCGAAAAAATCAGGATTGAGTCTTTCCTTCTTGTGATAATCGATTCAAATATTCTTTTAAAATAATGTTTACTCATAAGACACTCTTAGTTTTTTGATCAATATGAACTACATGATCACACATATTAGCCAATTCATTATTATGAGTAACCATAATAATAGTCTTTCCAAATGTTTCCACTAGTTCTCTAAATAATTTGATAATACCTAAAGATGTTTCATAATCTAGATTACCAGTAGGCTCATCGGCTAAGATAATTTCGCCATCACAGGCAACTGCTCTAGCTATTGCCACACGTTGTTGCTCACCACCTGACAGCTTATTTACCTTACGTTTAGCCTTATTCTCATCGATGCCAAAACGACTTAAATAGCCATTTAACATATCCTTATTAACTCTTCTTTTCTTATCAGTAATGCTGATGGCAGTTAAGATATTGTCATAGGCATTCAAGTAATTTAATAGATTATAGTTTTGAAAAATAATTTGAACATCCTTCTTATGATAATTGTCATAGCCAATATCCTTGATATCCTCACCCTTATATAAGACACTACCTTCCTTTGGCTCGTCTAGTCCTGCTAGTAACATCAATAGTGTTGTCTTACCGCTTCCTGATTCCCCAACAATAGAATAGAATTTTCCTTGTTCAAAACTATAGTTACACTTATCAAAAATAACTCTAGTATTAGAACCGTCTTTGTAGTAGTACGATAAATCCTTAATTTCTAATATTTCTTTCATGTAGCCTCCTATTCATCAATCATTATTTTTCTAACTTTAATAGTAAAAATTTGTATTGCGCTAAGTATTATCGTAAACAAGATAACTACAGTTTGAATTAAACATATTTTGATTAAATCAACAAAGTTGATAGTCAACTTAGTCTTATTTAAAATCGATATACTATCAGAATAATCCAGAGTCTTGTCATTAAAGATGTCACTTACTTCAGGATTTAGATCAATCTTATCGATAAATTGATTAGATATTATATTAGATACAAAAGCCGCTATTATCATCGTGAAGACAATGATAATTAAATATTCAAGTACTAGTTGTACCATGATGGCTACTTTACTTTCTCCCAAAGATGCTAATAGACCTATTTCCTTTTTACGTCTATTTAAATCCAAACTAACAATAAAGATTGTTAATAAGATAGATACGACAAAAGAAAATTTAAATAAGATGTCTGAATTCAAAGACAAGGTATCTAAATTACCCGCAAAACCATAGTAGGCATCTAAGGCAGTTTCATATTTATAGTTGCAGTCACCAAATTCATTTAGTTCCTCAATTTTTTCAACAAATTTATCAATATCCTTAAAAGAATTTAAAGTAATGATGCTTGGATAAACCTGAATATAATCAAATTCACTAAGTTTATAAGACTTAACATCCTCATATATTTTCATGAATGTTTTTTCAGGAATGATGGTATACGATCTACCAATAACATCATTATGGTTGTGATATTTTCTATCATTTAAGATACCGATAACTTCAAATTCATATTCTTCATAAGTATTTACTTCGCCATCTAGTACTTGTGCGATGCTATATTTGATGTAATCTCCAACTTCAACCTTAGTAAAAGAACCATCTTTATAAAGAAAGATATTAGAAGTTAAGACACAGGCCAATGCTCCATTGTCTATTTCATCATCATTAAAGGTTCTGCCTTCTTCTATAGCTGCTTCATTAAAATGATAATGTAAGTCGGTAAATTCACTTTTGTTGGTACTACATAACGGAATAGAATCAAGACGCTCATATTTACCACTTAACCAACCATCTAATGAAGACAACTTTTCTTGTATATCCTCTTCGTTAACCTTATTTCTTTTGATTTTACTTAATAATTCGCTATCAGCCACGTTATACAACAGTCCCTCATCACTATAAGACACAAGTGATTGGTTAGTTATCGTCATGTTTAAATCATAATATTGGGGCTTTAATTCATCGATTAATTGATAATAATCCTCATAATACATCTCACAATATTTTTGATAGCCAATCTTTCTAAGTAAATCATAATCGCTCAGGTAAGAAAAAACAGAGTTAGCGGCATTAATAGAAACAACAGGATTAACACTAGCTGCAATCTTATTATTTAATACATCGGTTACATTCTTGATTGAAAAGGTAACACATAACAGCAGTGATATTACAAACATCACCACTAATAGTAGTGATGTTTGTCTTAACCTATTAAATATTGAACGATAAATTCTTTTAAACATATTATTGATTTTCCTTGTTTCTTGAATTTTATCATAGCCCCTATAAAAAAATATAGATATTAATAAGTTAACACGCATTAACTAGAGGTTAATAAAAACAGCATTTAAGCTGTTTAATTAAATTTCATATTCGCAAATATCTTTTCCATTCTTTCATTTGGATATAACTTATCAATAGTTTCCACTATCTTATTATTAGCTTCTACTCCCTGTAATCTATCTTTCCATCTAAAGACTACAGCACCTGTGGCAAGACTATTAACAATCATAAATACAAGTAGTACCATTGTAAGTTTCTTACCTATTTTATTAGGTATCTTTAAAATCATTTCTGACATGAATGGATAAATATCTTTAATCCATAAAATACCTAAGATTCCCCAGAATAATGAATATAATAGGCAAATTCTACCGTTTATATTAAAAGGGAAATTAGAATAGTCCCAAGATGTTGATCCAAACATTAATTCTTGAAAGTATGAACATAAATATTCAACAATACTTCCAGTGATAAAACCACCGATGAAGGAATAGATTCTTGATCTATTACGATACTTATATAGAAAGGCTGATAATACTAAAGCACCAAAACCATATACTAGATTAAATGGTCCCCATATTAGGCCAACTCTAGATTCGTAATGGCCTCTTGTGACAATACAGAATATTGTTTCGATCACAACGCCCGCAAAACAGCCAATAAAGAAGACCCAGAATAACTTATAGAAGGTATTTCCTTTCGCAAAGTGATTACTTTCGTTTTCTTGATAATCCAACATCGAATTAGGCTTGCTGATAACCTTCTTATTCTTATCTACTCTTTCCTCATATTTCTCATATTCTTTAATTTGAGTCTTGATAGTATCAGCAGTCTTACTACACTTGCTGGCCGAATCTAAGAATAACTTAGAGGCATCATTTAAAAGATTGTATTCTTCTAATAGATTAGCCTTTAATTCTGGCATCTTAGAAATCTCTTGTTTCTTCGCAAGTTCCTCTATTTGAGAATTAATTGTCTCAGTAGTATCTTTCTCTAGCTTTAATAAGTCATCTTTTAAAGCTGTATATTTAATCTCTAATTTTTTGTTCATAATACTTATTATAGTTTTCCTTCATACAATTCGCAAAATGTTTAATTTCATAATCGCATGTCTTTAAATATACAAAAGAAAACGGAACAGGCTTTGCGAAATCTAATGGTATGATTGATGCATCTATAAAATCTGTTGATAGATAGTTTGTACAAAACAATAGATTATTCTCTTTAATACAATCTTGATACTTATTAGCTAAGTCATTTTTTTCATTAATCATAATAATATTTGAATAATCTTTTAATACTTGAACTACTTCATTAAGTTCTTGACAAGAACAAACACCATTAACATAAATATTAGTATCCTTAATATCTTTTATTGTGATTACTTTGTTGTTTATGAGCTTATGAGTTTTAGGAACAAGCAAACCCGGCTTAATGAAAGTGATTATTGTCTGTTGATAATGTTTGTTTAAATCTTTCAAACTAGATCCTATAAGGATATCAACTTCTTTTCCTAACTTATCTAGATTATCTTCCACAAAACTATAGCTTTCATCTATTTCTACAATATCAACTTGATAATTATTATTATCAAAAAGCCACTTAAATACGATATCAGTATTACCAAGCAAGAAATGACGAGATAAACCAACCCTTATCTTACTTTTTCTATCGCCCTTTAGTTTTATTAAACATTCATCATAAATCTCTTGCATTCTCTTTACAGCATCATATAAAATCTCACCTTTTTCCGTTAAGACGACACCCTTAGAACTTCTTTTAAATAAGCTAACACCAAGTTCTTTTTCCAACTTATTGATATGTTTTCTTATCGCTACCGGACTTATATACAAAACTCTTGAAGCAGCACTAAAGCTTTTATATTCAACCACCTTCACAAAAATTTCTAATGAATCATTGTGCATATTACCATCTCCCCATTAACTTATAGTTAATACTACGTTAACTAATTTGTCAATTCACAAGTTAGAATGCAACTTTTATAATTAAATTGTAAATAGAAGAGTTGCAACTAGTTAATCTATTGACTTTATGCTAATGAAAGGAGCTAACAAAGATGGTCAAAAAGAAATTTTTGTTCCTATTAACTACTATTTTATTGATTCTTTCTTGTGGATTTAATTGTGTTTTTGCTTTAAATAGCGAAACTCCACTTTTTCCTGGTAAATATCAAAATGGTGTTGGGAACATAACAATTTATATCGATTCTTCAAGTGGTGCAAATTATTGGGAAACATATATCAAAACCGGTGCAAATAATTGGATGTATCCAGGGTCAGGAATGAGTAATCCAATATATATCAAATTTGTAAGTTCAAATTACGGAAGCAATATGGACTTTTATTCTAAAAAGAAAACATATTGGAGTGCTTCGATAAGAGATAGTATTTTGGCAGAAACACAACATTTTGACAATTCTGAAAATAAAATAAATAATGGTGAAAGAAATTGGTATTATGCAAAAATATTAATCAATGACGATAAATTTAGAGAAAATTCTTTCACCAACGAGCAAGCTCAAGGTACTATTATCCACGAAATGGGTCACGCCTTCGGTTTAATGCATAATAATTCTAATCAAAATAGTATAATGTGCCAAACTGGCTATGGAAGAATTGTGCAAAGAGTTCAATCCGTTGATAATGATGCTATTAATAGAAAGTATTAAAAGGGAGTAACTTTATGAAAAAAATAATCATTTGTTTAATTTGTTTGTTATCACTATTTGGCTGCTCAAAGAATAATGATGAAGAAGTTTATCATAACGCTTATAACAATATAGTTGAAAACGATATTGTCCCAATAGAAACAAATGGTGAAATATCAGGCAACATTTCAAACCCATCTTATGTTGATGAAGTAAGTAGTGATATAGCTTTAATTACTATCTTATCAATTGATGGAGGAGACAATTTTAGTGAACAAACAAAGGAATATTGTTATCCATACACATATGGAAAATTCAAGGTTGAAAGAGTTTATAAAGGAAATATAGAAGCAGAAAAAGAATATGAATACATTAGAGCTGGAGGCATTATTGATTACAATTCATATTACAATTCTCTTTCAGAAAATGAAAAAGATAAGAACAATTTTCTAACAAACGGTATTAAACCAGCCTATATAAAAATGAAATTTGAAGGTGATATAGACATCGAACCAGGCAAAACATATTTAGCTTATCTAAGCAATCCTGAATCTGGCATTGGATTATTCGCAAAGAAAAATGCCTATATGATTAATTGTTTTGAAGGTGGCTTAAGAGAGGCACTTAATTATTCGAGCGTCCAAGAAAGAGATTCACAAGATATCGAAATACTAAATAATTTTACTGGTGAATATGAAAATATAAATGACATTCTTAAAAGTTAATCTATATCATTCAATAAAATGACATGAAAGAGCGATTATTATTTAATCGCTCTTTCTACTGAAATAACACTTTCTATCTTTCTTAAGTTAGCCATGATTAGATTTAAATGATCTAGATCAGTTACATTTAAAGTTAATGAAGCTGTAGCTGTTAATTCTTCTTGGTTAACACCAATATTAACAGACAACATATTGGCCTTAAATTGTGAAATGCAGGTAGCCAAATCGGTTAATAAATATGCTCTATCTTTAGAATAAATCTTAATATGAGCCTCATATTTAAAGTCTGGTTTCTTCTCTTCCCATTCAACATCAATCAAACGATCCTTTTCATTCAAGACATTAGGACAATCAACCCTATGAACCTTAATACCCTGACCCTTTGTAACATAACCTACAATCGTATCGCCATATACTGGTGAACAACAAGGAGCCAAGGCAATCTTCATCCCTGTTACACCCTGTACCACTACACCAGTCTTAGAAACGGAACGATTCTGTTTTTGTTTATTCTGATTCTTCTTAACAATCTCTTGTAAGTCTTCTTCACCAATTTCCTTCTTACCAACCTTAGTAAGCTTTTCAATTACCGAACTTGCTGAAACTGACTTAATCGCAATCAGATACATGAAATCATTATAGGTTTGAACACGATAATAACTATATAACTTCTCAAACTTGTCTTTATCAAAGAATTCATCAACATCAACATTACGTTTAATCATTTCATTCTTTAATAATTCTTCACCAGACTTAACATATTGTTCCTTTTCCTCTTGTTCCTTCTTTTGGAAATAGGCCCTTATCTTATTTTTAGCTGCATTAGTCTTAGTTATCTTTAACCAGTCCTCACTTGGAGAAGAAGATTTATTAGTTCTAAGTTCAACCACATCACCTGTCTTTAACTCAGTATTAAGGGGTACCAAGACACCATTAACCAAAGCACCAACAGTTGTATGACCAACTTCAGTATGTACTCTATAGGCAAAATCAATAGGCGTAGAACCAACAGGCAAGTCAATAACTCTACCCTTTGGTGTCATACAATAGAGATTGGCATTAAAAACATCACCAATGACCGTATCCATATAATCAGATGCACTATTCTCGTTTTGATCATCACCAAAGGCATTCAACCAATCAAGTTCCTTGACGATTTCCTTTTGTTCACGACGAGAATCATAATTACCTTCTTTATAAGCCCAGTGTGCCGCAACACCCTTCTCAGCTATCTCATCCATCTCTTCAGTTCTAATCTGAATCTCATAGATACGGCCATCAATACCCACTACTGTTGTATGTAAAGAACGATACAAGTTCATCTTAGGCATCGCAATATAGTCCTTTAATCTACCAGGAATTGGACGATAAGTGGCATGGATATAGCCCAATATTTCGTAACAATTCAGTTCTGTTTTAGTAACAATTCTAATTGCCAACAAATCCAAAATTTCATCAAAACGCTTATTCTTTCTAATCATCTTCTTATAAATAGAATATAAGTGCTTAGATCTACCAAAGATTCTAAATGGAATATGTTGACTATCTAACAATTTAGAGATATCCTCAATCATCTGAGCGATTTGACTATCTCTTTCAGCCTTCTTATTATCAACAAGACGAGCTATCTCGTGATACTTTTCATTATCAATATAATAGAAAGACAAGTCCTCTAGTTCATTTTTGATTTCCGCAATACCAAGTCTATGAGCAATTGGCGCATAAACCTCAAGCGTCTCCTTGGCAATGCGTTGTTGCTTATCATAAGGCATAAATTGTAGGGTACGCATATTATGTAGACGGTCACATAATTTAACAAGGATTACCCTAATATCCTTAGCCATAGCCATCAAAATCTTACGATGATTAGCTGCCAAATACTCCTTTTCATCCTTAAACTGCAAGTTACCAATCTTTGTAACCGATTCTACAATTTGATAAATCTCTTCACCAAAAAGCTCAATAAATTCTTCTTTTGTAACACCACAGTCTTCAATCACATCATGCAAAAGACCAGCACAAATAGTTGAAGGTCCTACTCTTAATTTAGCTAATTCATAAGCCACAGCCAAAAGGTGCACAAAATAGGGTTCCCCACTTTTTCTAAGCTGTTTACTATGCTTCTCATATGCATAGTCATAAGCCTTATTAATCATAGCTAGAGAATCCTTATTTGTAATATAAGAATTTATTTGATCATAGAAGATCTCTTTTGTTAGTACTGGATTTTTCATAATACAAAAAATCGAAGATTTCTCTTCGATTTACCTTAATATTTAATTAAAGAGAAAACATCATAACCCTTAAGCTTGTCTCTTCCCTTTAAATCTTCAAGTTCAATTAGGAAGCAACAGCCAACAACTTCACCACCAAGTTCTTCAATCATCTTGATAGTAGCCTCTACAGTACCACCTGTAGCCAATAAGTCATCACAAATAATAACCTTTTGGCCAGCCTTAACCGCATCTCTATGCATTTCAAGAGTATTAGTACCATATTCAAGGGCATATTCACACTTAATAGTCTCACGAGGAAGCTTATTAGGCTTTCTAACAGGCACAAAACCAATGCCTAAGTTAGTAGCGATTGGACAGCCAAAAATAAAACCTCTTGATTCAGGTCCTGCAACAACCTCAGCACCCTTTTCCTTAGCATATTCTGTGAATTGTTCACATGCATATTTAAAAGCTGCACCATCAGCCATTAAAGGTGTAACATCTCTAAATAAGATTCCCTCTTTTGGATAATCAGGAATACTTGCGATATAATCTGTTAAATTCATGTTCTCCTCCAATAAAAAATACAAATCTATTTTACTACAACACATCATCAATTAGAAGAGAAAGCGCCCCTTGATGATAATCATCCTTTCTAATATAGGCATAAATATCATTAAATTGACGATAAGAATCATACTCATTAAAGCTAATAGCCGTTAACTTATTGTCTACTGTAAACTTAGGATACTTATTCTTAATTAGAAACTTTGACTTATATTCAAAATCCTTGATATGAATTAAAGGCTCTTTAAAATCAATCCCAAAAGGCTTTAAACTATCAATTTTCTCAAACAAATCTAAATCAATATCACTTTGATCAACACTGATGACATCCTTATGATAATCCAACATATTTAACTTATGTGTATTGATATAAGCTTTTAAATCATCTAATTTAGACTCATCAAGACATACACCACAAGCCTGACCATGTCCTCCAAATGATGTAAACAATTCTTTAGTATCTAATAAATATTCATAGATATTAAAGTTTTCTCTACTTCTACCTGACCCTTTTAATAGTCCATCTTTCTTAGAAAAGACTATACAAGGCACATCATAATTTAGAGAAATTCTATTGGCAATAAGACCACAGATACCCTCTTTAAATTCACTAGACACTATCAAAGCTAGCTTATCTTTTCTATTCAACATACTTAAGGCTAAATCACATTCTGACTTAGTCTCATTTTTACGATAATCATTAATCTTATTAATAGAATCAAGAAGCTTTATACACTCATCTTTATTACTTAAAAAATATTTAACTAAAATGTTGGCATTATAGCCCATTCTAGATACCGCATTAATCTTTGGAATCGCATTGAATGATAAAGAATCATAGTCGATACTAGCACCATTTAAAAGTTTAATTTGATACATATCACTTGTATTTAATATATTCATCATCTTCTTAAGAAGATAACGATTATAATTCAAAACCCCTACCATATCACTAAGAATACTAAGGCCACCTAGCACTAACGAATAATCGTCTTCATAAAACAAGGTAGACAATAGATAACACAAGGCTCCTGCTGATAACTTATTAAAATCCTTATCTAATAAATTAGGATGAATAAAGCCATAACAATCAGGTATATCAACATATTCATGGTGATCAATTATCATTACCTTAATGCCTAATGAATTAGCTAAAGAAATAGAACTTGTAGCTGATACCCCATTATCAACCGTGATAATCACATCATAATGATGTTTATGGGCGATAGACACAATCTTTTCACTTAAGCCATAGCCCTCATCAATTCTAGATGGAATATAGTAGCTATTATTGATACCTAAGTGTTCCAATAATCTTTTAGTAATTGTAGTAGCACAAATACCATCACAATCATAGTCACCTACGATTAAGATGTGTTTATCTTTTAAAGTTAATAATTTATCTTTAAAGTCAAAAAGACTTTGATGATAGTTTATATTGTCAAAACGATCTATTTCTAGATCGCTTTTAGTTATATTGTTTATTAAATAAATATTATCTAATAAGTTTCCTTGATGATAACGATATTCCATTAGAAGATATAAAGTACAAGACCAATTACAGAAAAAATTAAAGTTAAAATATAGAATCTTTTTACTACAGTAGTCTCCTTATGACCCTTTAAGACAAAGGCATAATGAATTGGTGTATAAGAGAAAACACGCTTATGGAAAACTCTTACCGCAATCTGTTGTATACAAACACAGAACATTTCAATTAAGAAGACACCACCAATAAATAATAAGACAATCTCCGAATTAGTAGCTAAGGCGATAGATGCGAATAAGCCGCCTAGTGCAAGAGAACCACTATCGCCCATAAAAATCTTAGCTGGGAAGTGATTGTAACATAAATAAGCTAATAAGCCACCAATGATACAAGATACTAAAATAAAGATATTATACTTAGCTGATAGAAGTAAAATTACTAAATAAGCTAATAAAGAAATAGTTGAAACACCAGCACACAAACCATCCATGCCGTCAGTAAAGTTAACCGCATTAGCCTCACCTAGAAACATTAAGATGATAAATGGTAGATAGATAAACCATGAAAGTTCAATAGTTTTCTTTAATAAAGGAAGATCAACCTTAAAGCTTAGCGAATCCTTATAAATAAGATAAATAATAATCGCAAAGATAAATTCAAGAATTAATTTAAGCTTTGGAGATAAACCTTCATTATTCTTTCTTAAGATGATTAAAATATCATCGCCAAAACCAACTAAACAAAATAAGATATATGATAATAAGACCATGTTAGCTAGTCTGTCTTGAACATTAGACATGTTAATGACAAGATAAACAATTACTGGTACCACCACAAACAATAGTCCACCCATGATAGGAGTCTTTTGTTTAGTCTTATATTCTTCTAGTGCATATTCACTAACTGATTGATTAATGTTATGTTCTTTTAATGCCTTAATATAAGGTGGCATTAAGAAATAAACACCTAAAAAAGATAATACACAGCCTAAAATGGCTACTAAATAAAAATCCATACTTTATACTTCCTATATTTATTCTTCGTCATCAATAATATCATCAGTCTTTGTATAAGTCGAAACATTTGAATCAATTAAAGACAAGTCGATAACTATTAAATCATATTTATCTACAGTTGTACCAGCACTAATTGACTGATTACTGCAAATTCCCTGACCATTAACCTTTATATTCAAACCTGTAAAGTTGGCATATTCTACTATTTCCTTCTTTGTCCAACCTGTAAAATCAGGCAAAACAACATCACCATCAGTCCTTAAATATACCCTTGAGTTGGTATATACTTGTTCACCATTAGAAGGATATTGGTCAGTAACTGTATCACCATTTCCTATTTTAATAACTCTTAAATTATAAGAATTACTTAAGATATCAGTTGCCTCATTAATATTCTTATTCAAAACATTAGGCATCTCTTCCTTAACCACATTAGTAGTCTTTAGAGTGTCCATATTAGAATAGCCAACCTCCGTTAAAAGAGCTACTCTTCTTATTAAATTCTTAATTGGAGTTGAATAAGTATGATTATAGTAATCATATGGTGAAACATAGGCAAAATAAATCATATACTTAGGACTCTCTGCTGGGAAAGCTAACATAACAGAAGTGATAGAATCACTAGATCCATAGCTACCGTTAGTGGAAATTTCAGAGGTACCGGTCTTAGCCATAATATTAACTTCATCAACCGCATAGAACTTAGCAGTACCACTCTTGTCACTTACTACTCTTTCCATTAAAGCTTGAATCTCTTTGGCAGTACTTTCCTTAATAGGAGTTCCTACCACTGTCTTTTGACCTTGATAAATAACTTCATCATTTTCTTTGTCAACAACCTTATCAATATAATAAGGCTTCAACATCTCACCATTACCAAAAATAGCAGTATAAGCCTGAACTAGTTGCAACATTGTAACACTGCTTCCCTGTCCATATGTTAAAGCTAACTTTTCACTTGGATACTTATAATTCTTAAGACCACTGGTCTCTAAAATACCATCGGTATCAACTAGTTTAAAGAAACCAAAGGCATCCAAATAATTAGAGAAGTTTTCAACACCTACATAATCAGTTAATAAAGTACTTGTGGCAACATTACTTGAATAAATTAGACCATAGTCAAGTGGAATAGTTCCCCATGACTTGCCTGCCGCATTAGAAATACAGCCATAGCTACTACCGCTATATACACGATATGGGTTTGCACCATAGTAACAGAATGATGATGAATCAAAATAAGCATTGCCATCATATACACCCATATCCATAGCTGCTGCATAGATAAAAGCTTTCATAACAGAACCAGGTTCATATGGTACTTGAGCACCGACGTTATTGTAGTCTTCAATATTTAATAAGTTAGGATCAAAACTTGGATATTGACCCCAAGCCTTAATCTTACCTGTACTTATTTCAACTACTGTTCCCCAAGCCTTAGATGCATTATTATCCTTAGCAACATCTTCAAAAGCCGTCTGTAATGCTTGTTGAATAGAAGAATCAAGTGTTGTATATACATCATAACCATTCTTGGCGGGAGTTGTTTCCTCATACATTCCCGTTAAGATATAGCCATTTTTATCTTGTTGATAGATATGGCTTCCATCAGTACCACTTAATTCTTCATTTAAATAGCTCTCTAGTCCCATTTTACCCACTAGCTTACCAGATTCATCAGATTGGGCAAAACCAATCAAATAAGGCGCAAAATAAGATGTAGAATAAACTCTTTTATATGATTCCTTAAAACCTATGCCATAGATTTCAGGGGTTGCAAGTATCTCGTTCTTCTGTTCCTCAGAAATATTCTTACCAGTCAAACCAATTTCGGTTTGATATAAATCAGGATTACTTGTAAGTAAAGAATAAATTTCACTTTGATCACCATCAAGAATTCTCGCTAGGACCTGCGAAGTATATAAAGGGTCCACTACATAAGCAGGCTTTTTACCGTTCATTCTACTTGAATCTAAGTAACAAATGACATCATAAGTCTTTTGGTCCTGGGCCACTATCTCTCCATTGGCATCATAGATATTACCTCTTTTAGCTCTAAGGGTTTCTGATACTAAGGAAACAGATTGAATATATGAATCAAGACTTGTTAAAGATCTTAAGTGTAATTTACCAACAGCCACAATAAAAACATTGATGACACATAGTATCATCACTGTCGTTGCCAAAATATAAATAAGACGAAGCATATTATTGCTTCGTTTCATTAGTTAACTCCTTGTAAAGAAATTAAATTATCTTGGTTTTGATCAAGCCCAGCATCAGAAGCCATAGTATAGACACGATCCTTATTCTCTAGTGAACTAATAGAAATACTCATTTTTTCATTTTCTAACTTTAATTCACTAATTCTATTTGTGATATTTTGAATTTCCATAGTTAAGTTTGTATTAGCGGTACCCACAAAAAGAGACACACCTAAATATACTACCACCGCAAAAGAGAAAAATATAGTTGCTCCTTGGTTGAACTTATTTGTTTTTCTTTTTTTCTTGTAAATCTTTCCCATATTTAATACCTCTTAACTTTGCACTCTTGCTTCTTGGGTTATTTGTCAATTCTTCATCACTTGCTATTACGGCCTTACGTGATAATAATGTATAATCAGCAGTTTCAATTTCACTAGGTAACTTAGCGATTCTTAAATCATCAACTACCGTACTTAGTTCCTTGAACTTATATTTAACTAGTTTGTCCTCCAATGAATGGAAAGTGATAATAACCACTCTTCCATCATTATTAAGCTTCCCTTCAAAACTATTTAAGAATTCTTTCAACGAATCAAGTTCATGATTAACTTCAATTCTAATAGCCTGGAAAGTTTGTTTAGCTGGATGCCCCTTAGAATTTAATACCTTATAAGGTAAACTTCTTTTAATAATTTCAACTAATTCAAATGTTGTCTCAATAGCCTTCTCTTCTCTTGCCTTTAAGATATTAGAGACAATACTACGATAATATTTCTCTTCACCATAGTCCCTTAATACATGTTCTAATTCTTCCTTAGAGTAATGATTAATGACTTCATAAGCACTTAACTTATCATCTTTGTTCATTCTCATGTCTAATGGACCGTCAAAGCGGTATGAGAAACCTCTTTCGCTTTCGTCAAACTGTGGAGAAGATACACCTAGATCTAAGATTATTCCATCAACCTTATCTACATAGCCAAACATATTCTTATAGTTATCATGGATAAATTCTACATTTTGATATGCGCTTAATCTTTCCTTAGATTCGGCAATAGCTACATTATCCAAATCGAAACAATATAACTTACCGCCCTTTAATCTTTTTAAGATCTGCTCACTATGGCCACCTCTGCCTAAAGTACCATCAACGTAAATTCCATTTTCTTTGACATCTAACATGTCAATAGCTTCATTTAGAAGCACACTAATATGTTTACTCATCTTCTAACAAATCACTTAAATTCTCAGCTACTTCCTCAAAGTTGGCATTAGCCTCAAGTAAGTAGTTATCCCATGTCTCCTTATTCCAAATTTCAATATGATCATTGGCACCAACGATAACACATTCTTTCTTGATACCTAGAGGTGCTGACAAGTTACTTGGAATAAGTATTCTACCTTGATTATCTAGTACACATTCAGATGCATTACTAGTTAATACTCTGGTATATTGTCTAACGGCTTTTTTAGTAGTTGGAAGCTTATTTATCTTCTCGAAAATCATGTTCCATTGTTCAACTGAATAGATTGTTAAACAACCATCAAGACCTCTAGTCAAAATAAAAGATGAGTGAAGTTCTTCTCTGAACTTACTTGGGATGATTATTCTTCCCTTGTTGTCAAGGTTATGTGAATATTCACCTATAAACATCTACCACTTCTCCCCACTTTTTACCATTCTCTACCACTATTATTCAATATTTTGGGTACCAAAGTCAATTAAAAAAGGCTTCTTTTTAAAAGAAACCTTCATATTTAGTTTTGGATAACGATATAAATAAAAAAGTCTCACCGGGTTGCGCATGGAAACAGAGGCGTGGTGGGTTCTGCTGGTATCATTATACATTAATATTGATACTTAAAAAGGCTTCTTTAATAGAAACCTTTATTCTTTAAATCATATATTGTTTTCTTTAAGACTTTCATATCAACAGGCTTAGAAACATGGGCATTCATACCAGCTTCTAGAGAATGTTGAATGTCTTCAGAGAAGGCATTAGCAGTCATGGCGATAATAAGAATCTTCTTATCCATTTCCCTAATTAGTCTAGTTGCTTCATAGCCATTCATTATAGGCATTTGCACATCCATTAAGATAGCGTCATAATCATTAGATTCTTTAAATGCTTCAACTATCTTTTCACCATCATCATAGATTTTACAAGTAGCCCCTTCCATCTTTAATAGTTCTTCAAGAATCTCAGCATTTATTTCATTATCTTCAGCACACAAGAACCTCATGCCACTTAAGATATCATCATAAGTTTCTTTAGTCTTTTCTTCCTTTTCAACCATATCTTTATTAACGATTTTAAGGTCTAATAGGACTTCAAAAGTTGAACCTTTACCCTTTTCACTTTCAACCTTAATAGCGCCACCCATAGCCTCTATTAAGTTTTTAGTAATAGCCATTCCAAGGCCAGTTCCTTGTATCTTATTAGTAAAAGAAGTTTCTTCTCTTGTAAAGGCATCAAAAATCTTATCTTTAAACAATGGATCCATACCCATACCATTGTCTTCTACCACAAACTTATATTTAGCATAAGTTTTAGAAGTAGTATCACACTCCTGTATTAAAAACTTAATATCACCACCAACAGCAGTATACTTAACCGCATTAGACAATAAGTTATTCAATATTTGCACAATACGATTCTTATCAGCGTTCACCCATTCGTGTTTGATATTCTTTTTAATCACTTCAAAGCTTTGATTCTTTTCTTGAGTTCTAAAAATAAAACCAGTTTCAACTTCTTCGATTAGCTCTACGATAGAAAAATCATTATTACGTAAAACCATCTTACCTGATTCAATCTTATTCATATCAAGCACATCGTTAATAATGCCTAATAATTGATGCGAAGCTATATCTATCTTCTTGGTATATTCTTTAACCTTATCACTATTATAAGCGTCATGTTCAATCAAAGAAGTCATACCCACAATCGCATTCATAGGTGTTCTTATATCATGAGACATACTCGCAAGGAAATCAGTCTTAGCCTTATTAGCATTCTCAGCACTCATTAAAGCCTCAGCAGTAGTTTTTTGAGCAAGTTCAAGATTTTTATTAATCTCTTCTAATTTCTTCATATTCTTAAGCTCTAACTCTTTGAATTTCATTTCTTCATTAGCTATCTTTACCTTTGAAGCACTATAGCTTAAGCCAGTAAATAACAAGACAATAGTTAGCCCCATGACAATAGAAATTAGAAAGACTGTATTTTGACAAGAAACCAAAGAATTATCCACTACACTCTTAGGAATAATAGCCACAATCATCGCATCATTATTATTGATTGGTCTATATCCCAAGTAAAAAGCCTTGCCATTTTTAAAAAGTTCAGCACCAGTTTCACGATTATCAAATGATTTCTTTAAAGCTTGAGCCTGCGCCTCACTCATTTCTGCTTCAACCACTAAATGTTTTAATAAGTTATAGTTTTGAAAATACTTATTACCATCTATATTGGAATAAATCACATAACCTTCTTTATTAATCATAAAGATATAAGCTTTTCCGCCATATCCGCTTATTTTTAATAAAGAATCTAGTTTCTCTCGATTAATCACAGCACCCAAGGCATTGCAAGTTTGCCCATCGACAACATATTCTTTACAAGGTATTGCCATTAAGAATTCAGAATCATTTTCTTGTTTATACTTTGTTGAAATAATTTTGGCGATATTCTTCCCCTCTTTTAATTTCATTAAAAGCGAAGTAGAAATATCTAGCTTCGACTCAGTTCCATCAGTTCTAAGAATTGAGCCATTTTCCTTCATAAACAACAACTCGGCATCAAATTTAGCTTGCCACATACTAAAGAATTCCTTAGCCAATTCATCATCTAAATCAATTTGTTTACCGTCATATACATAATCACTTATAAACTGTAATTGTCTATAACAGTTATCCAATTGTAAATCGAAGGTTTGTTGAATCTGTTCATCAACTGCATCCAAACTTAACTCACCATTTTCAACCACGTAGCTATTCATCTTAGCTAATAGAAGGCCCAAGGTAATTAAAGCCCCAACGATAAGTACTACAAAAACAGTTAATAAATATGATCTATTTTTTGCGATGTCTTTTATTTTCATAACTATTCTCTAATTTCTATATAATCCTCAGGAGCACTTGGTTGTTGGCCTAAAGATGCATAATCATTCCATTCGATTGATAAACCACTATTCTCGATTGGCTCATAATCTTTGTCATATAAAGCCTTTAAAGTAGGCATCATTCCTTCTAACAACATAATTGAATATTCTTTATCTAAATCGATTGTTTCACCATCAACTAAGATATCTGTTAGTTTTAAATCTTTGTCTAGAACCAACTTCATACCTGAGGCAATCGGCAATTCATACTTATTAGTAACCGTGATATCTCCATCGTTTGTGCTTAGATAGCGATCAACTAATTCGTAAATTTCTTTACCAGTTAACTTTAATAAATACAATCTAGCGTTAGTATCTTGGGCAATCATTAATTTGATACGCTTAGCACTACAATCACCCTTATAAATAGATGAAGTGAAATAATAATATGGTGATAAAGCTAAATCAGCGCCCATCTTTTTAGCCACGGTAGTAAGAATTGAACTAGCCCCGTCTCTACCATTATTCTTGTTTAAGAAAATTGAATAATCATTCTCAAAGCTGATAACAGGCTCTGTATTATTATTATTATTATTTATGCCATCAACTAAAGCCTTATAAGCCTCTTGTTCATCCATTCGACCTGATAATAAACCATGAATTGAGTCATATGCCGCCTTAAAAGACTTTTGACCAGCATATCTAAGATAGAAATTATTCTTATTAAGTTGTTCTTCTAAACCTTTATTCACATTCATTGTCGAAGGTACATCTAAGTTAAAAGAAATAACTTCACCACCATCAGAAATTAATTGTTGACCTTTTTCAGAAATCATACAATCAACAACAGCTAAGGCAGTTTCTAATTTTTCCTTATTGTCCTTTAAGTTTTTATTTAAGGCAACATGCAAAGAAGTGGACGTATAAATATACCCTTCTTCATTGTCTTGTGAGAAATAAGGTAAACGAATAAGTTCAGCACCATTCATCTCTTTTTCGGAATTCTTTAAAATTTCTGGTGAGCCATGAAACATAGCAGATTCTTCATTTATAAACATTTCCCAGCCTTCATCAACACCAACATTTAAATCATCAGCTGTAAAATGAGTGTCTTTGATAAATTGACTTGTTTGTTCATATACTTCAAGCCAAAATTCATCGTCAAATAGAATATCACCTTTGGTACTTTCAACCTCATTACGCCATTTGATACCTTCAAGTGATGTAAATAAGCCAATGGCAGCTCCTTGAATTATTTCATGATTTGACCAATCCTCAGCTAAGTCCATTGAATAAGGCTTAATGCCTAGTTTGTAGAACTTATCACAAGCCTTCACATATTCTTCATAGTTTGTTGGAATCTTAATATCATATCTATCAAATAAAGTCTTATTGGCAATAATAGTTTGAGGAATACCACATACTGGTAACCAATTAATACTGTTATCGCTATTATAGTAATATTGAAGTGCATAATTATAATACTTAGTTACGATATCATAAGCGCTTAAATCTAATAGCTCATCCCTTAAATCAATCGCATCAGTACCAGAATATCTACGTACGGTGATGATATCTGGTAATTGCCCATGTTCATTGTAGTAAGAATATATTCAGTATCATTATTACTGGCAATAAATTCAATATCCTTATCAGGGAATTGTTCACGAATATATGGCACAAGATATTTAATCAATCTACTTTCCCATAAGAAAACAGTTAGATGATCATCCTTTTCTTCTTTAGCTTGTGTACAACCTGATAGAATTATTAAAAATATTAATACTACAGTAACTAAACTACGTTTAACTTTCATAAAATATCCCCTTTTGTCTATTTACTATAGTATTTATAAGTTGCTATAAAAAACGACTTCTTGATTATACAAGGATGTGTATCAAAAAATAAATAGAAAATCTACAAAAAAGGTAATAAAAAATCGCTTATTCAGCGATCATTATTTAGCACCACATTTAGGACAAACTCTATGAGCTAGTTTGTACTCTCCACAAGATGGACATTTAACCATCGCAGGAGCACTTAGTTTATAGTGAGTTCTTCTTTTAGCCTTACGTGTCTTAGAATTTCTTCTTTGTTGAACTGCCATCTAATGTTATTCCTCCTTATACTCCAATAGTTTTGCTAACCGAGGATCAATTACTTCCTTCGAGTGTCTATTATACTCCTCTTCGGATGAAATTGTCCAGCCATCCCCACTATAATATCTTTTTTTATTCGGATTTTCAACAATAATTGGAACTTCTGGTAAACTTATGAACATTACAAAGTCCGAAAGTTCCATATTATCGTATAAATAGAAACCCTCTTCATCTTCCTTATACGTAACAAAATCTTCATCTTCAGCCATATAATCATGTTCAATCTCTTCAAAAGTAAAAGAATCAGGACAAATCATCGTACCCTCTACATGATATTTTATACATAACTTATCATCCAAATCATAATAGAAAGTTACATGACCCTCAACATCCTCTAAACGATATAAGAAAGTCTTATCACTAGGTTCAATTACATCGAACTTAATGTCATATCTTTTCTCGTTAGCGATATTACGCAAATCTTTAAAACATATTTTCATGTGCTCATTATATAATAACAAACATGAACATTAGCGGAATTATTGTAGAATATAATCCATTTCACAATGGACACTTATATCACCTAAACAAAACAAAGGAATTAACCAATCCTGATTTAATCATTGCCATTACATCAGGAAACTTTACCCAACGTGGTGAAATATCAATTATTAATAAATTCGATAAAACTAAAGCTGCCCTTGAGCATGGTGTTGATTTAGTTGTAGAACTGCCCTATATCTATACCTTACAAAATAGCAGTGTCTTTGGTAAGAGAAGTGTTAAACTGTTAAATAAATTAGGCATCAACAACCTAGTCTTTGGCTCGGAAACTAATAATCTAGAAGAACTTAAAGACTTTGCCTCATATAATATTGAAATTGATTATCTAAAAGAAATCATGGACAAGGGAAACTCTTTTCCTAAGGCCTATGGCTTACTTGCAGGAAGTCTATATCCCAATGATATCTTAGGCATCAGTTATCTAAGAGCCTTAGAGGATACTAATATTAAGCCATATTTGATTCAAAGGACTAATAGCTATCATAGTGATGAATTAGAAGAAATAGCCAGTGCTAAGGCTATTAGAATGGCTATTAAAGACAATAAGGATTACCATATGGCAACACCAATTGAAATTAAAGAACCTTTGTTCAATGATGATTTATATCCATATCTACAAAGAATATTGCTGACAAGCGACAAGAAAAGACTTGAAGAAATATTCTTGGTATCTGAAGGTATTGAAAACTTATTGATAAAGAATGCTTATGAAAATGATACATATGAAGACTTTATTAAAGCTTCTGTATCTAGAAGATACACAAGAGCCCGTATACAGCGTATTTGTATGAATATCATAAACAATATCACCAAAGAAGAATATAAGGCACTTGAGCCCTTAAATTACATTAGAGTGCTAGGCTTTAACTCTAATGGTAGAGAATACTTAAAACAATTTAGAGACAGAGAAGATTTTAAAGTTGTTACTCAATTTAAAAACATCCCTGAATCTTATAAAAATATTGAATGGAAAGTTGCTAACATCTATGCATCCTATACAAGTGATAGAAAAGCTTATTTTAAACAAGAACTAAGAGGACCAATCGTTATCGATTAGTCCTCTTTTTCCATTAAATCAATTATCTTACCATCATCATATACATGAACATTGGTATTATACTTTAAGCCATTAGCACTCATCGTACCCTTTCCCACATAAGCAATAGTTCCTTCAGGCAACCAACCACTACAAGTTAAATCACCACCAGATAAGATGATAATAGGCGAAATGCCACCCCACTGTTCTGTTTCAAATTCACCACCACGTACAACTACATTTAAAGGATCAACAATCATATCTGTTTCTACATCTCCCCCACTTATTAGTACATCACCAGAAACAAATATTTGATCAGCATCTGCCTTGCCATTTCTTACATACAAAGCAGGAATATTATCATCATTCTTTGTAACACTGATAGAATCACATTCTAATTCAACATCACCATCAATAATCAAAGCTGGTAAAGCTAAGGTACCACCGCCGCATTCAATGCCACCTTCTATCTCTAACTTACCATTTCCAGAAATAATTACAGTATTAAAGCCACTGAAACAAGAAACATCAATAGCTCCACCATCGCCAAAACATTCACCATTTATATTAAGCCACAAAACGCCGCCCTCTTCATTGGGTGAAACATTAGGCACATAGCCTCCCTTAACATCCAAATAAATCGGTGTATATCTTTTAGAATCCCACAAGAAATAGCCTTCCTTATTCGCAAAAGAAGAACCATTTGACATGATATCCTCAAGTTTTATTCCCTCATCAAATTCTTTTCTAACAACACCTAGATATTGATTATCATACCAAACACTATAAGTCCTAGAACCTATTTCTTCCAAGGGAAGTGAATCATCATTAGCCACAATATCCTCATCAGCCAAATGATAATAAAGCATGCACTCATCAGGCAAAGATTTTTTCTCAACCGCTTTCTCATTACAAGCACCAAGCGTTAAAACAAGCACCACAATCAATAATACTTTTAATGTTTTCATAAATTTCTATCCTTTTTTCTTTATGATAGCACTAGAAAATCAAAAAAAGGGTGAACAACAAAATTTCATTCACCCTTTGACATAAAATATTTCACCAAATCTCTTCACCAGTTGTAATTCCCCATTCTATTTCAGTAGGTTTATATTCTCCATCGAAACCCTCAAAAAGTTCAACGATATTTTTTCTATTTGAAGGTTCAAATTCAGTTACAAAATTAGATAATTCTTCATCAACTTTACAATTAAGAGTTTTAGTAATAGCCATTGTGTTTCTCCTTGTATATACACATAGTATATAAAAAGGAGTTATTATTAGTAAGGGTATCCAAACTTGTTAGGGGTCTACATTTTAGGGGAATAGTTTAGGGGACAGTTTTTTAAAAGTATTATATTTAATAAAAAAGAGGGAAAAATCTATTAGAATTCTT
>ERZ1026772.476-NODE-476-length-29437-cov-5.180859_pt1 | contig 29437 bp, 22 predicted proteins | sample MGYA00380124_ERZ1026772 | MGnify/ENA primary metagenome ERZ1026772 (study PRJEB33269, sample SAMEA4719760) | human gut metagenome | biome: human-associated habitat; feature: organic feature; material: feces | place: Cameroon | collected 2013-10 ...
GGCAGCGTCAGATGTGTATAAGAGACAGGCCGTGCGGTCTTCCTCTGTCATCTGAATGCCATCCAGATACGAGCCGACAGAGCTTCCCAGAGAAGAAAATGAGTCCTTCGCATCCCCAAGATATCCGCCAAGCTTCGTTGAAATGTCCGAGAAGGTACTGAGCGTGCTTTGGATGGTGTTCGTTGTCTGATTGAGCTTGGCCGCTGCCTCGTCGTATTTGTCCGAGCCCTCCTCTGCGATGCCCTTTGCGGCATCCTGCGCAATCTTCGAAAGACCGTTAATATTGGTCAGATGGCTTCTCGTATTCCCGGAATAATCTCCTGCGTTATCCAGGCCGGTATTGACAAGAGAATTCAGCTCATCCAGCTGGGAATCCAGATCGTCCAGCGTACTCTGCGCAAAGTCCACTGACAGATAGGGCTGCATCTGTCCGACAATTCCGCCGACGTCCTTTCGTCCGTAAACCGCCGCCCGGTTGGTATTGCTCTGCAGAAAGCCGGAGTTGCGGCCGGCAATTCCACCGACGTTATACCCCACATGCTCGTAGCCGATGTCAGCCTCGTTCGTGCAGGAGGCCACGACGCCGGAGGTAAAGCCTGCGATTCCACCAGTATCCGAATTGATCTCCAGGTTCTCAAAGCTCGTAAGATCCCCTGTCATCAGAATCTTTTCCAACGTGCTCGAGAGCTGATCCAGAGTCATGTTGGAATCCTGATAGGTGGTATTGACACTGGTTTCATTGGTACAGGTGAGTACCGTTCCCTCGTTGTAGCCGACAATACCGCCGCAGGCAGAGGTACCTGTCACCGAGCCTGTGCTGCTGCAGCCAAGAACGGAACCATATCTTCCGTTTCGGCCGACAATTCCGCCGACCTCACTGTCAGCCGTAATCTTGCCATCAAAGGAGCAGTTCTGAATTTTCCCGTAATTCAGTCCGGCGATTCCGCCAAGCTTCGACTGATTTCCGTTTGGTGCGATGACTCCCTGCACCGTCAGATTCGAAACGGTACCCGTGTTCTGTATGGTTCCGAACACACCGGTCTCCGAGACATTTCCAGCTATGGCAACACCGGTAAGCCGGTGTCCCTGTCCGTCAAAGCGTCCGCCAAAGGTCTCCAGCGGTGTGAATTCCTCATTGGCAAAGTCAAGATCCGTGTTCAGGTACACTTCCTTGTCTCTGGACCAGCTGTCATAGTGGCAGTTCTTCACCAGCTCCTGGAAATCCTCCATGGAATTGATGTCCACCTTCTGATAGACCTTTGCCTCATTTCCGGAGATGTCCGCCTTATTTGCCTGAGAATCAGAATCCTCTTCGTTCTCATCCGTGGACTCTGAGCTCTTGGTCTCCCCCTTTGCGGACTGCACCACGCTCTGGTTGATCATGTCCTCTGCCTGCTGCTCCAGATCCGTCACCGAGGCTGCCGCTACGCAAAGCGGTGCGGACAGGGAGGAAGCAGCAACCGTACCCGCCATTAAAATTGCCGATATTCTGAGCTTATTCATGCCTGCTTTCCTCCTTTCTTCTGTGTCTTTCTCTCCGCAGTCTCATCCGGGGTCTCATTCTCATTCAGGACCTCATCCTCATTCAGGATCTCATCCGGATCGTCGATATCCTCGTCCATATCCTGCTCTCCGGCAGCTTCCTCAACCGGTCCCGGCAGCTTTCCCTGCGCATCGGTTCCGGCATCCGGATCCGATGCCTTTTCCATGCTTCCGGACACAACGATTGCCTTGACGTCGCCGCGCACCACCGCATTCATGGTTCCGATGACCGTGCCGTTGATGGTTCCGCGGATTGCACCGTTGATCACAACGGTTCCCGTCTCTTCCTTGGTCTTTACCGGCCGCTCAATCTCAAAGGTTGTCTTCTCAATCAGCTTGTCTCCGATCAGCAGAATCTGCGGCAGAACAAACATAACCAGAAAAACAGAAATCATGGTTCCCCGTCCCAAGCATTCTCCGATTCCGGCAATGCAGGCATCCGAGGTCATCTGCCCGATGAACACACCGGCAAGAATCATCATGGAGCCGGAGGTAATGATCGTCGGAAACGAGAAGTTCAGCGCCTCAATGATGGAGTTCTTACGGCTCTGCGTCTTCCTGCAATCCATATACCTGCTGGAGATGACAATGGCATAGTCGATATTTGCACCCATCTGAATCGAGCTGACAATCAGGTAGCCCATGAAGAAGACCTTCTCATGAATCAGCGTCGGAATTCCGAAGTTGAGGAAGATCGCGCCCTCGATAACAACAACCAGAAGAACCGGAAGTCCCGAGGATTTGAAGGTAAACAGAAGGATCACCAGCACGAACAGAATCGACATGACACTGACGACAATGTTGTCTCTTTCAAACGAGTTTCTCAGGTCTCTCTGGGAGGTGCTGTCACCGACAACATAAACCGGGCTTCCTTCATAATAGGACTGCGCCAGATCATGCATGGTCTGAATGAAATCAAACGAGGCATCATCCTGCTCCGGAAGCGGAATAGTCAGATACACCAGAATCCGGTCATACTTCTCGCCCTCAAGCTGCTTGCGCCCGTCACTGATCTGCTGATAGGCAGAGGAAAGTGTCTCCTGCGTATCGGAATCCAGCGTCACATAGCCCTCCTCCGACTTCTCATAGACGAACATCAGCATATCCATGAGCGGAACCTTGTAGGAAGATATGCCTCCTACAATCCGGCCGTACTCCTCCTGATCCGCCGCATACGTCGTATAGAGAAGCTCCGCAACCTCATAGTCAAGGTCCAGAAGCTCCGAAAAATCTCTCGGAGAAAGCTCATCCGTCAGCATATAGCCGCCCATTGCCTCTGTATTGGCAAGGCCCTGACAGTAATCCACCTCCGTATAGGATTCGAGATCCTTGATCAGCTTCGCTTCCTTTTTGTAATTTCCGGAAGGAACCACGACGGCGCAGAAATTCTCGGAGCCGAAATTATCCTCGATCAGCTCCTCCGCCTTCTGCTGGCTGTTCTGCACGGGAGTCGGAAGCGTGGAATAGCCGTACACATATGGCGTCTTCTGGGAAAGCACCGCAAACACAACAAAAACGACACCGAAAATAGCGGGAAGAACGAAGCGTGACCGGTAGGCAAAACGGCCGACCGCGCTGATTTTCGGGACAAAGCTCTTGTGCTTCGTCCGCTCCATCATGCCGGAGAACAGGACAAGGAGTCCCGGCATCAGCGTGAATACGGAAAGAAGGCTTAACAGGATTGCCTTGATCAGGACAACGCCAAGGTCCGCACCGATCCGGTACTGCATGAAGATCATGGCCATCAGACCGGAAATGGTTGTCAGGGAGCTGGAACAGATTTCCGGAATGGACTTCGAAAGCGCTACCACGACCGCATCGTGCACATCGTAATCCTTCAGCTCTTCCTTGTACCGGTTGCAGAAAATAATGGCGTAGTCCACAGACAGTGCAAGCTGCAGAATCGAGGAAACCGAATTCGAAACAAAGGAGATGGTTCCGAGAAGGAAATTGGTTCCGCCATTCAGCAGCATCGAGGCAACAAACGTTATCAGAAGGACCGGAATCTCTCCGTAGGATTCGCTGGTCAGAAGCAGCACCGTAACCACAACCACCGCAACCAGCACCATGATCTTATTGATCTCTTCCTGAATGATCTCCGCCTGCTGATCTCCCAGAGTGGTGCTGACATAGATATCATAATCGGACAGCCTGTCCTTGACGTTGTTCAAGGCCTCCAGCGCCCGGTCATCCGTCTCATCATAGGAGAATGTAATCTTGTAAAGCGCCGAGCCGTTGTTGTAGTGCTCCACAAAATCAGTCTGGTCCGCATCCTCATCGGTGAATTCCACCTGAGAGACGCCGTCCATTCCCTCAATTTCACTCTGGAGCTCCTTCGCATCCGGGAAAGAAATATTGGCAACCATCACCTTGGCCGTTCCGAAGGTGACGAACTCCTTCTCCATCACCTCAAGCCCCTGCTTCGTTTCGGTGGTCTCCGGAAGATAATCCGCAAGATCATTGTTGACCTTGACCCAATTCGTTGCGATCACCGAGAAAATCAGTGCGATGATGTAAATCAGGAAAAACAGCATCCTCTTGTCCACAATAAAGGATGCGATCCGAATCATTGCCGAATTGCCTTTCTGCTTGTTCTCTTCCATGCTTTCCTTCCCTGCCGCATCCCCGGCGGCGCATTTTTCTGACTGTCGGTCATAACATTCCCAAGGATATCATGATTCTGTCTGATTGCAAATGAAAAAAGTGTAAAATCGCGCGCCGAAGCTTACCTCAAACTTACCAGCTGGCCCAGCCGTCCTCATCCAGAGACACTCCGCAGCTTCCGGATAAATCTCTCATCTCCTTCAGGACACGCTCCTTCTCCGCTCCCTCAAGAAGCCGCACAGCCGTGCCGCTCTGAAGACAGGGAACAAATCGAAGCCCGGTCATCTTTTTCTCCTTCGCAGAAAACTGTACCTGCAGAAGTCCGGTGTCCGTGGTATACGAGGTAAAATAAAAGTTCCCGAGACTGTAGGCAACCGGCTTTCCGTTCACCGCACCGATTGCCTGCAGGACATGCGGGTGCCCGCCGACGATCAGGTCCGCCCCGGCACCTGTAATTCCGTCCGCCAGAATATCCTGCCGGTATTCCTTCTGCATTTCGCTCTCCACGCCCCAGTGGATGCAGACAATGACAAAATCCGCATTCTCCCTGGCCGTCTTCACCTCTTCGTATAATCTCGAAGGATCCCAGCAGCGGAACACGCCCGGAAGAGTATCCGTAGCGCCTCTCGTATCCGGGTTGTCAAACTGCTCCACCTGCGTTGTGCTGATGAGCGCAATCCGCATTTTTGTATTTCCCTCATCCCGCGGCAGGCCGTCCGGGGATTTCCCGGCAAACACGGCTCCGTCCGGTCCCAGATCGAAATATGCCGCCGAAGAAGCCTCTTCAATATCCTTACCGGCACCAATGTACGGAATGTCCGCATCCTGCAGCGTGGAAAGCGTATCCAGAAGCCCCGTCTCGCCATAGTCGAAGACGTGATTATTCGCCAGTGTCACAAGATCCGCGCCCATTTCGTGAAGCCATTCTGCCGTGTCCGGTCTTGCCCGAAGCGTATAGGTTTTATCCGGAAGCGGCGATCCGCCAAGGCTGTAGCAGAATTCGTTGTTGACGGTAAAAACATCCGCCCCCTGCATCAGCTCCAGAACTCCCGCATCAAACCTCGACAGGATACCGCTCTGCCTTGCCGCAGCTCCCGTTGCATAATTCTCATCAAACAGAAGGTCTCCGGCAAAGGTAAAGGTGATCGTACGGTCTTCCTCCGGAAGCTCCAGAAGCTCCTCTTCCTTCTTCTTTGCTTCCGCTTCTGCCAGCGCATTTTTCTGCATCTGCAGCACCGCGGCAAGATACGGATCTCCAAAAAAGACCTGTTTCGCGTAAGGCCGGTCACGAAGAAGAGCCTCCCCGGTATAGACTGCTGTCTTCTCCATTCGAAGAGAGCCCGCTTCTTCCTCAAAAATGCCAAAAACCGCCGGCTGCAGGGCCAAAAGCCCTGCACCGACGGTTAGTATTACGCCAAGTGCGATGAAAAATGTCAGTATTCTCTTTCTCACTGTCCCTGTACCACTCCGGAATCTGCTGCCGCACCGGAAGCATCCACGGTCACGCCATCTGCGGAGTGTGCCGTTACGGTTGTCCCGTTTCCGGTATCCGCTGCTGTCACCGTTGTTGCTCCGTTTACAGGATTCGAAGCAACGGCCGTTCTGACTCCGGTTGCTTCATTATAATACACGATGGTCACAATTCCGGTCGCAGGGTCGGTTGTTGACGACTCCACAACGCCAAGGGAAGAAGCCGTGTTTGCTGCTGCCTGCGCATCTGCAGCTGTACCGCCTGCCGCGTCATTTCCGGCACCGAACGCTGTTCCTGTCCCGGCTGCCGCATCAGCACCTGTTGCATTTGCTCCCTGATCAGCCAGACCATCTGCAGCAGTACCGCCCGCTGCAGCTGTTCCGGTTCCCTGGGAAGAAGGCGTTTCAACAAGTGTCGGCATGGATTTCCCGGTCTTCTGAATATAGGTTTCCTTTCCGACCGCAGCCTCTGCATCCTGATAATTCTGCTTGTAGGATTCGGAATTCTTATAAGAATACTCGCTGGTTGCCGAGCCATACTTCTCTGACAGCTCTTCCGCAGTTGTTTCTCCGTACAGGAAGTTCTGCAGCTCCTCTGCGTTTGTCTCAAAATCCAGCGCCAGCACCTTTCTTCCGCACATGCCATCCATCAGGCCGTACGTGTGCTTCAGAGGGAAGGTCGTCGTGTCATAATCCATGTTGACAAAGGTCGCAGCCTCCGGAATCAGACTTGCAATATCGCCCTCTGTCAGATTGGTCTGAACCAGAGGAAGCACATTGTTCAGAAGCTTGTCCAGCTCGGTGACACTCAGCTTCTTCAGGTTCTCCACCGCAGCCAGGATCACCTTGCGCTGCCGCTCCACACGGTGCCAGTCATCATCGATTGCGCGAAGTCTCGCATAGCACATCGCTGTCGCACCGTTCAGATGATTGATGCCCGGAACCAGATCCTGCTGCACCTCATTCTCCACGTGCATTCCCTTGATGTTGCCTGCCGTGAAGGTTCCTTCCGGATGGTTGATGTTGTTGCACTCTGCTTCGGTCATATCGATGTCCACGCCGCCGACCGAATCCACAAGCTCCATGAAGGTCCGGATGTTGACGCGAATGTACTTCGTCACATCCACCTTGAAATTCTCACGAATCTGCCGCGTCATCAGGTACGGACCGCCGTACCAGAACATATGCGTCAGCCAGTCCCACTGCCCTTCGTATTCTCCGGAAGGGATCTTCACACCGATAGCCCGCTCGAAGCTGACCAGATGTACCTGATTCGTCTCACGGTTGATGGACAGAAGAATGCACGTATCGCCTCTTGCATTGTCATTAAACTTCGTGGTGCGGTCATCGGTTCCGATCAGAAGGATATTGAATACCGCCTTATCCTCCTCAATCTCGCCCGTTGCCTCAATCGCCTGCTTCTCCTCGATTTCACGGGACTGAAGCTCCTCGTTCTCAAGCTCGTCCTGGGAATCGCCCTCTGCGGAAACCTCCGTGCCGGCAAATTTCCCGTCACTGATGTTCATCAGACGATATTTGCTGTGGAAGTACCCATACGCCACAAGTCCAAGAGCCAGAACAACCACCAGAACAATCGCCACAATACGGATCCAGAGCTTCAGTCCAAGGAACTTCTGCCAGAGGTCCTTCAGCTTTGCACCAAAGCTCTCTTTCCTTTCCTCCGGCATTTCCTCTTTCTGCCAGGCAAGCTCTACCCCTTCCGAGGTCTCTGCCTTCTGCTCCCGGACAGATTCTGCGTTCTCCGAAGGCTCTGCCTTCTGCTCTTTGGCATGCTCCGCGCGTTTCGCCGCTTCCTTCCTTCGGCTTTCGCGGTTTGCCGCGATGTCCTCCAGCTCTTCTCTTGCCTCTTCCGCAAGCTCCTCTGCAAGCTCTGCCTTCTCTTCTTCCCGGAGCTCTTCCGCCTTAGCGGCTGCTGCCTCCTGCTGCCTTGCCTGCCTGCTTGCCTCCGCTGCCCTGCGATTCTTTTTCTGCTGCTTTCTGCTGTTCTTTTTCTTCGTCACAATCGGTACCTTTTTCTGCAAATCATGGTTCATTCCGAAACATATCAATGCATGATTTTAACGCGATTTTTCATGACGTGCAACGATTCCGTATTTTTCCCGGAATGCCCCGATCGTTCTTCTTCCCGCATCCGACACCGGCTTGATCCATTTCATGGAATACAGATGGATCTGCATGATGACATATCGGATTGGCTCATCCACATAGCACAGGGCAAAGACCACCAGGAACGGCAGATGGAGCGGCCCGTTTGCAAGATGAATGACCGGCTGAACCAGAAGGAACATAAACGCGATTTCCAGGGTCGAGCCAAAGGCCGAATCTCCCGCAGAGCGATACATGTCGTTCTGCACCCAGTTTCCCATACGGATGGTTCCCAGAACAGTGTAAATTGCAAACATCGCAAACGCCAGACGGTAGGATTCCCCCGACAATCCCATTGCATGCAGAATCGGAGAATGCAGCGCCAGAACAATCAGGCACACACACAGGATGATCACCTGACAGCTGTACACAAGGCGCCAGCCCCTGGAATAAGCCTCTTCGTGGTTTCCGGCGCCCACCTCCTTGCCGACAAGGACCGTTGCTGCAGAGGAAAAGCCAGCAAAGAAGCCGATGACCAGGCCCTCCAGTGTCCGGAAGACCGCAGTCGCCGCAATCGCCTGTTCCGCCTGATGACCAAGGACAATGTTGATCAGCATATTGCCGACGCCGATCAGCACCTCGTTCAGGATAATCGGAAAGCTCTTCTTCAGAAATTCCTTCAGAAGTGCCGCGTCCCACTTCCAGTGTCCGGAAATATCAAGAAGATACGGGACATGCTTGATCTTCGCCGTCACCACGATGACAAGCACATTTACAATAGAAGAAATGATGGTTCCGACGGCCGCTCCGCGGACTCCCATGGCAGGAAAGCCAAGCTTTCCGAAGATCAGGATATAGTTGCAGACGCAGTTCGTGATAACCGCAGCAATTGCGCCGGCAAGCGGAATTTTCACACGCTCCACCGAACGCAGAAGCGCTGACATGGCAACTGCCAGAACCTGAAACACATAGGAAAAGCCGACGAGGCTCAGGTACTCCACGCCGATCTTCTGAATCGTTTCCGAGTTCGTATAGAGCTGCATGACCCACATCGGCTTGCACAGCGCAAGATACGTTGCAGCCGTCGCCGTCATCGCAACAAAGGCCAGCATGATTCCATAGGATTTCCGGATCCCGTCATGGTTTCCCTCGCCCCAGAACTGCGCAATGAACAGCATTCCGCCGCCGATAAAGCCCCAGTATCCGGAGAACATCAGGCTGGTAAACTGCGCGCATAGTCCGACCGCGCCCACCGTGGTTTCCCCCAGTCTTCCCAGCATAATGGTATCCACCATGCTCCCCGTTGTAGACAGAAGATTCTGCATCGCGACCGGAAGCGCGATGGTCATCATCATTGCCAGAAGCTCCTTCCAGGAGGTCTTCTGCGGTACCTTAGCTCTCATGTGTCGTTTTCTCCCTCGCTTATCATAAAAATCCGCAATACGTCATTTTCGTACGCATCTTATTAGCATAGCAAACCGCATTTCGGATTTACAAGACGGGAAAATCACGATATTTCGCATATATTTTTGTACAGACTATGCTTCCTCTCATCCGACGTGAACGCCGCCTCTGCAGCATTCCGCAGGATCGACTGTTCCTGTTCCGCAGTCAGCCCGAAGTGCTCCTTCAGGAAACGAAACTCCCGGGAGATGGTTGTCCCTTCAATCGCAGGATCATCCGTATTTACGGTGACTCGGATTCCCTTTTCCAGGTACATAAGAAGCGGGTAATCCTCCATATTCTCAATCGATCTGGTATATCGATTGCTGGTCGGACACATTTCAAGAGTAATCCCCTTCGAACGGATTTCCTCCAGAATCTCCGGATTCTTCCTGGTCCGCACGCCATGACCGATTCTCACCGCTCCCATTTCCAGCGCAGCCCGCACGCTGTCTTCCCCATCCGCCTCTCCGGCATGGATGGTCATCGGAATTCCATACTCTCCCGCTCTCCGGAACAGCTCCAGATAATCCCTCGTAGGGAACAGCGCCTCCGCGCCGGCAAGATCCACCGCGGTCACTCCTCCGTCCTTGGTAAGGAACCTCCGTGCAAGCTCCAGGTTCTCTTCGTTTTCCCTCTGATTGTCCGCTCCGCGCATGCAGGCAAGAATCAGATTCGCCGGAATCGGGGCATCCTGCAGTCCCTCCAGCGCAGCCCGAAGGACCTCCTCCTGCGACAGACCTTTCCTTGTGTGCAGCTGCGGCGAGAAACGGATTTCCGCATAGATCACACCTTCTCGTTTCTGCTCTTCAAGGACCAGCCATACCGCCCTGCGGATTCCCTCCTTTGTCTGAAGCAGCGACAGCGGCAGCTCGAAACAACGCAGGAAATCATTCAGGCTCGCGCACCCCTCCGGCACGGAAATCAGCTTTTCCAATTCTTTCTCTGTCTTCGCCGGCAAAGTAATCCTCTGCACTTCGGCAAGCTCCATTGCAGCCTCCGCCGTGATGGCTCCGTCCAGGTGCAGGTGGAGATCAATATATTTCGTTCTCATGGAATCACCCTTCTTCTCAATTCTTAAGCGCCGTGATCGGTACCACAAAAACACCATCCGGCCTTTGATAGACAGCATTTGACAGGCCGCATACAACGCAGAGCACTTTCGGGGCCTTTGCTTTCTCGTCCGATGCGATTTCTCTCTGTATCGTCAGAAGATTCTCTGCAGCCGCGTCAATCTGATTCGCCCCAAGCTTGATTTCAAAGGCTGCCCATTCGCCATCCGGCATTTCGACCACAGCATCAATTTCGCGATTGTTGTAATCCTGATAATGATACAGACTCCCGCCAAACGATTCCGCATAAATTCGCAAATCCCGTTCACAGAGAGCTTCGAAGAGAAAGCCCAGTGTTTCAAGATCCCCTAAAAGTCGTTCCGGAGTTGCCTTTAAAAGTGCACAGGCCAGAGACGGATCTGCAAGATGCCGTTTCTCTGCCTGCTTGATGCGCGCCGCAGACCGTATTCCGGATGCTGAGAACGGCAGCTGATTGTCCGTGAGAAACAATCGTTTGAAAATATCCAGATAAGCCGCCACTGTATTACCATCAATATCTTCATCATCCACCGCTTTGACATCTTTGATCAAGGTCCGGTTGGTCACCGTGGTGCTCTCATTTCTTGCGAGAGAACGCAGGAGCTTTTCCATTTTAGAGGTATCTCGTTTCACATCATCCACACGGTATACATCATCATTCAATACTGCAGATAAATATTCATTGGAAAGCAGCGATGCATGTTCTGTATCAAGGCCCAGATTTCCCGGCCAGCCGCCGCGAACAATATACCGAATCAGATCCCTGAGATTCACTTCTCCCGTCAGCGCAGAAGCAGCTTCTCCCAGACATAGCTTCTCCAGCGAGACAATTCCGCTGGAATCCCCGGATTCATACAACGACATTGGCCGCATTCTAAGTCTTCCGATTCGTCCTGCTCCGCTGTGGAGAATTCCTTTATGATTCGGAGTTGCCGAGCCAGTCAGAATAAACTGCCCTTTTCCCGTGTGCTGATCTACCCGATAGCGTACTGCATCCCAAAGGGACGGCACCTCCTGCCATTCATCAATCAATCTTGGAGAAGGCCCCTCCAGCACCATCTCCGGGGACATCTGTGCCAGCTGCCTGTTCTGAAAGTTTCCCGCAGGATCTCCTATATATATTTCACTGCTTGCATGCTGCGACGAAGTCCACGTCTTTCCGCACCATTTCGGCCCTTCAATGCAAACCGCTCCGAATGCAGACAAATATGACTCCAGCCTGTCATCGATAATCCTCGGCCTGTATTCCCGCTTTTCCATAACAGATTCCTCCTTCCGCCAGTGTCAGTTTACCCCATTCAGTCAGATTTCGCAATTTCATTCAGTCAGATTTCCCATTTACATTCAGTCGGATTTCCGTTTTTCATTCAGTCATATTTTCACTTTTCATTCAGTCAGATTTTATTATGTGCCCCGCCTCTGCAAAAGCCCCTGGCTTGCGCCGCCTGGCTCACGACAAAAAACACAGCCTCCGAACCATAAAGGTCCAGAGGCTGTGCGGCGATCATGAATACTCTGCTCTGTGTTTACCGATTAATGAAATGTCACTGCCATGGAGAACATCTCTGCATGGCATTCCTCCACCAGCTTCTTCGGATGGCTGACAATTCCATTATTTTTCCAGGGATCATGGAAGATATAATTCTCCTCATCATAGCCGGTCAGAAGAAGGCAGTGCTCTTTGGATTTCCAGATCAGCTTCTCTCCGCTCCCATCCAGAATCCACTCCCCGTAATAGCTGCTCGGTGCCATGTCCATGGTTGCCCAGAAAATGACCGGGACGCCCCGCTGCACATATTTCTCCGCAAGCATTTCCACATCAAGACCGGTCAGGTTGATCGGCTCCCAGCCAAAATCCGGATATCGCTTTCTGGTCCTTTTGATGGCATCCATGATGGCTCCGGCGTAGCATCCGTAAGAGCCATCATCGTTGGTATGCGGATCTCCGATGAAATACTTGTTCGGATCCGGTCCGTATAACACGCCGTTCTCCCTGTGCAGGTCCTTGCATGCCAGATCTTTTTCGATAAATTCATCCACCGTAATCGGCAGGCCGAGAAAACGCAGCGCCATCACCGCAGACACACTTTCACATCCTGTCGGCCAGCGGACGGACTGATCAATATATTCCACGTTCAAAATCTTATGCATGAAGGACCCCTTTCCAAGGCCTTTAAATCACAGGAGCATCATCATATGCCCGATTATAAAGCCCCATTACCCAACATTACGGAAATTTCCATTTGCATCGGTAACAACATCATTTAACCAGAAACCGCCGTTATCCGTGTATTTAATACCGTTAATTTCTGATCTCCATACACGATAACTGGTAGAGTCTGCGAAAGGCAACAGCGTGCAGTAATCCATAATCTTCTTCTGAATCTCGGTAATTGCAGCTGTACGATCTTCAAAATCAACGATCTTTCTGGCCTCTGCGACCAGTTCAGCCTGACCATCCGGATCCGGGTTGGTTGCTTCCGCATTTCTCTGGCAGAACATATCCAACAGCAGGAACGGCTCTGACCAGCCAAGTCCGAGATACGCCATCTGGAAGTTTCCGTCATTCACATCCTGGTTCACATAAGACCAGTCCTGTGTCGTAATCTGCATATCAATTCCAATGGCCTTCATGTCAATCTGAAGGGACTGACCGATGGCCTTTGCCGACTCGGTATCGCGGTCATCGAAGGTAAACGAAAGCTTGGTGCCATCCTTCTCACGGATTCCGTCTCCGTCAGAATCTTTCCATCCTGCCTCATCCAGCAAACGATTTGCTTCGTCGGGATCGTAATCATAATTCTCTTTATAATAGTTCACGGCATCATCCGAATAGTTCAGGCACTTGCTTAAGATCAGGCTGTAAGCCGGTGTCAGGGTTTCATCCATATATGCACTCAGATTATCACGGCTCATGCCCTTGATAATTGCCTTACGGACATTAATGTCAGACAGAATAGGATCCGTCATATTCATCTCTGCATAATAAATCTGAGCACCGCTTGCCTCTGTGACCGTTACATCCGGATTTGCGCAAAGCTCGTCATAGTACTCCATGGGAACCTGCGACAGGACATCATATTCTCCGTTCTGAATTCCTTCTGCAAATGTAAAGCTTTCTCCCGAGAAGACTACTTTGATGGTCTGAATCGGGCATGCTCCCTTGTTTTCAACGAACGGATTGTTGGTCTTATATCCAGGATTTGCCTTCAGAACAACATACGCTCCGGGCTCGTATTCATCCAGATAATATGCTCCGTAAGGGTGGCAGCCCCAGAGCATTTCGTCTTTGGACATGCTCTCGATTTCATCCTTATCAATCATTCCGACAAAGCAGCTCTCGAAGTTATACTCCATATCTGCCTGGTATTCAGAAAGATGAACAATAACTTTTCTTCCATCTACTTCCATTGATTCAATGTTGGCATAGCCGTCCGCATATTCACTGACTTCCTTGCCATATTCCACGCTCGCGATGAAATCCTCGGGCTCCACTTCCTCTCCGGTCGAATAGTACATTCCCTCCGGGAACGTAAGCGTCCAGGTCAGTCCATCGTCACTCCAAACAGATTCCGATGCAATATTCGGTGTTGCTTCTTTCGTCTCAGGATCCGTTCCGAGGATAGAATCTGCCACCAGAGACTGCATGTCATTCCAGGAGCTTACCTGAAAAAGATCCATGCCTTCCCAATCATCATCCTGAATGGTCAGTACATCATTCGTCTGTGCCGCTCCGGATGCTGCTGTTGTGCTTCCTGCATCAGCTGCTCCGGATTCCGCTGAGCTTCCGCAGGCTGCAAGACTCACTGTCATCACAGCTGTCAGTGTCAACGCCAACAATTTTTTCTTCATACTTCGCCTCCTCTTTTATACTGTTACAGTGCCGGATGGCACTTAACTACCAACAACAGGGCCTATATTTCTTCCGTTTTTTCCCGGTGCATTTTTTCCAGATGCTCCGCCTGACAGCATGCAACCTGGTGCTGCGGTGAAATCATTACATTCTTCGGAAAAGCTTCCCTGCACTGATCCGTAGCATATGGACACCGCGGGTTAAAATGACATCCTTTTGGCAAATCAATCAGGCTTCCCGGTTCCGAATTCATAAGCAGCTTTTTCTTTCCCCGGTCTCTCGGATTCAGAATAGGAAGTGCTGCCATCAGCCCCTGTGTATAAGGATGTCTTGGATTCTCGATCACTTCCTGGGTCGGACCATATTCGACAAGCCTGCCCAGATACATCACGGCCACGCGGTCACTGATATAACGAATTACATTCAGGTCATGCGTGATAATGAGATATGTCAGCTGCAGCTTCTCCTGCAATTCAAGCAAAAGGTTCAAAATCTGAGCCTGAACCGAAATATCCAGTGCTGATGTCGGTTCGTCCAGAATCATCACCTGCGGTTCAATGGAAACCGCTCTGGCAATTGCAATTCGCTGGAGCTGTCCGCCGGAAAGCTGATGCGGATAACTGTAAAGATATTCCTTGTCCATCTTTACCAGTTCCAACGCCTTTTCTGCTTTCTTTCTTGCCTCCTGCTTCGGGATTCCCTGCAAAATCATGGGTCTTGTGATCGAACTGAGTACCGTCTCTCTTGGATTTAAATTCGATGCCGGATCCTGAAATACAACAGATACTTTATGCCGAAGCTCTTTCATCTGCTTATGAGACGCCTTCGACATATCCGTGCCGTCAAAAATTACAGATCCTCCTGTCATTTTTGTAAGTCCCAGAATCGTGCGCACCAACGTCGTCTTACCGCTGCCGGACTCTCCTACCAGACCGACTATTTCACCTTTATTAATATGAAAGGAAACATCATCCACCGCTTTGACGGTGCCATCTGCTGTATGAAAATATTTTTTCAGATCTTTGACTTCAATTGCTACTTCTGGCATGCCGACACCTCCTCACAAAAACACCGGAATGAATGTGTGTCGCTTATGCGGTGAAGCGGCGGATCTTCACTCCAGCATTTCTCTGTCGCATAGATGCACCGGTTTGCAAAACGACATCCCTTGTCATGTCCGATCATCTTAGGAACAGATCCGCGAATCGTTTCCAGTCTGCCTTCTTTTTTCGAGATCCGGGGAAGAGCCTTCAGAAGCTGTATGGTATAGGGATGCTTCGGGTGATCAAAAATCTCATAAACATCGCCGCATTCCACCATTTCTCCGGCATACATCACTCCAACCATATCCGCAGCTTCCGCCACCAGGCCGAAATTATGAGTAATCAGCATAACCGCCATGTTTTTCTCATCACGAAGCTGTTTGATGACACGGATAATCTGTGCTTCTACCGTGACATCCAGTGCCGTCGTAGGCTCATCTGCAATCAGAAGATCGGGATTTCTTCCCAGCATCATGGCAATCATCACACGCTGGCGCATACCTCCCGACAATTCATGTGGATAGCTCTTTGCACGCTTCTCCGCATCCGGCATCTGAACACTTTTAAACAGCTCAATGACTTTATTCCACGCATCTGTTTTACTGATGCGGTCCAGAAGGAGTCCTTCTTCCACCTGCTTGCCTGTCGTATAAACCGGATTGAGCGATTCCAGAGGATTCTGGAAGATCATGCCGATTTTATGGCCTCTCACGCCCTCCAGTTCTTTTTCGGACAGCTTGTTCAGGTCCTGTCCCTGAAAATCCACTTCTCCACTTATTTTCTCGTTATGATCCGGAAGAAGCCGCAGTATGGAATGTGCGATCGTGGATTTTCCGCAGCCTGATTCTCCGACAATTGCAAAAATCTCTCCTCTGCAGATATCGAATGAAACATTGTGAACCGCAGACAAATATCCGTTTTTCACCTTATAGTCCACAGAAAGATTCCTGATCTGCAGTAATTTTTCTTTATTCACAGTCAGCCTCCTTTACTGGGATTTCATCTTGGGATCCAGCAGGTCTCTAAGACCCTCGCCCAGAATGTTAAATCCGACAACGGTATAAACCAGTGCGAGTCCGGGGAAAATGCACATCCACGGTCCTCTGGAAATAAAATTGATACTCTCCGAAACCAAGAGCCCCCAGTCCGGTGACGGCGGCTGTGAACCCACACCGAGAAAGCTCAGCGTTGTTGTTGACATAATGGTGCCCGGAAGCTGCATCGATACTGTCACAATCAATACCGGAACAATATTGGGCAGAATATACCGGAACATAATTGCTGCAGCGGACTCTCCAAAAGCGATTCCGGTTTCAATAAACGCCTGGTTTTTGATCGACATTGCCTTGGCACGAACAACTCTCGCATAGGCCGCCCAGTTTACAACAGCAATGGCAATGATCGCATTCATCAATGAAGACCCAAGAACAGTGACTACCGCAAGAGCCATTACCATTCCCGGAATTGCATAGGTCAAATCTGCAATAAACATCAATGCCTTATCTATCCATCCGCCGAAATATCCACAGATTAATCCAACAACCGTTCCTACTACCAGCTGAAGTCCGGCGCCTACCAGCGCCACCTGAAGAGCAATTCTTGTTCCATAGATAATTCTGCTGAACAGATCGCGGCCCATATTATCCGTTCCAAACAGATACTGACCGCAGGGAGCTTTCAGAATATCCTGAGGATGAGCCATATCAAAAGGATACGGAGCGATGACATCGGCAAACAGCGCAACCAGAATCACGCTGGCAACCATAATGAACCCGACCATGAAGTTTCTGTTTTTATGGCAGGATCTGAAAAATTCTCTGGCAGGACTGCTGTTCATTATCTGTCACCTCCCGTCACTGAAATCCGGATACGCGGATCCAGAATGCCAAGAACAATGTCACTCAGGATATTGCAAATCACAGTCAATACGGTAATCAGAAGAACGATTGCCTGAATGACATTGAAATCCTGCTGAACAATGGAGTTTACAAGCAAATTTCCCATTCCCGGGATACCAAAGATTTTCTCAATGACAATGTATCCAGAGATCAGCCACGGAATACTCAGAAACAGATTCACGGCAATGACAATCAATGAGTTGCGAAGGATATGGCGAAACAGAACCTGTCTTCGGGAAAGGCCCTTTGCATAAGCCGTAGTCACATATCGTTCCCGCATCACATCAAGACATTCGGATTTTGTCAGACGGATCGTACCTGCCAGTCCTCCGATTACACCGGTAATGATAGGCAATACATAATTCTGCCAGGTCTCATATCCGCTGAGAGGAAGCCAGTGAAGCTTCACCGCAAACACAAGCATCAGAATGACAGCCAGCCAGAAGGAGGGAACCGCAGTAAAAACAAGCGTAGTGTTTACCGTGATTCTTTCCACCAGAGAGTCCTTTTTATACGCACAATACAATCCAAGCGGAACAGCGATCAGTTCTTCTATAATCAGTGTGGTAAAGGTGAGACGGAGACTGACCGGTATTCTGGTCTGGATCAGCGACCAGGCATCAATCCGGTATTTATAAGACAGGCCGAAATCATGGTGAAGAACCACCCTTTGCAGCCAGTCAAGATACTGTACAAGAAATGGACGATTGAATCCGTACTCTTCTCTGAGGCTCTCCAGATTCTCAATCTTGGCAAGCTGACCGGCCATAATGGTCACCGGATCTCCCGGCATTAAGTAGAGCATACTGAAAACCAGAAAAGAGACACATAGAATCAGCACGATCCCCAGTGCGAGCTTCTTAAGTATATATTTCCCCATTGTTTTCTTCCTCCGCTGTCGGCGTGTTATTTTATACGAATCCCTTCATCTGGAGATAATTCTTAATGACCTCTATGCACTGCTCATGTCCCACCCGGGCACTGTTCAGCGTCATGTCATAATTAATCGGATTTGTCCAGTACTGCCCGTTGGTATAAAAGCTGTAGTATTCTGCGCGATACTTGTCTGTCGCACTGATCAGTTCATCCGCCTCTTCCGCTGTAACATTCTTTCTGTCCATAATTCTCTTTCTGCAGTACTCACGAGGGGCCTCAATATATACACTGACCACATTCGGCATGTCCCGAAGAATATAATCCGCACATTTGCCAACGATGATGCAGGACTGAGATTTGACCAGTTCACGAATGATTTTTGTCTGGATGTCGAACATATGCTGATTCGCCCTGAATTCACCTGTCATCGGGCGAAGTCCCAACTCACTGACCGCTTTGCCAAGCTTGTTGATTAACATGGATCCATGAATTTTCTCGTCGTAATGATTGAGCATATCTTCATCCAGCCCGGTATTCTCCGACGCCAGGGCAAGAAGTCTGTGCTCGTAGCATTCGATTCCAAGCTGCTCCGCAAGTCCCATTGCAATTGCTTTTCCACCACTTCCGAATCCGCGCGCGATGGTTACCACATAATTCTCCATTCCCTTCTTCCTCCTGCAACAATGTTTCTGATATGGCACATGCCATTTCAGGCTTTTTTCCACGAAAAAAGGCGCCGCATACAACACGAAGTTGTATGCGACGCCCTTGTCGCCTTTCGTCAATGGTTAAACTTTACTCTTCTTCAGACGTAGTGTCAACCAGTTGCGAGCAAATTGTATTTTTGCATACAATATCAGATTACTCTCCGTCGTAAGGAACAACAGCGCCCTGATAGTTGTCGTTGATGTACTTTACAGCAGTCTCAGAGTGAAGTGCATCGGTCAGAGCCTTGATCTTTGCAGAAGACTCGTTGCCTTCCTTAACTGCAATGACGTTGACGTACTGCTGAATTGCATCACCTTCTGCAGACTCGGTTGCAAGAGCATCCGTAGCTACGTTCAGGCCTGCCTCCAGGGCATAGTTTCCGTTGATGACACCGAATGCAACGCTGGGAAGCTGCTTCGGAACCTGTGCAGCCTCAACCTCAACCAGCTTCAGGTTGTGAGGATTCTCTGCTACATCGTTAACGGTTGCGGTAACGCCAACACCGTCATTAAGCTTGATCAGGCCTTCCTGCTGCAGAAGAAGCAGAGCTCTTGCCTCATTGGTGGTGTCGTTCGGGATTGCGATTGCATCACCGTCTGCAATATCATCAAGGCTTGTCTTGGTTCCGCCGTAGATGCCGAAGGGCTCGTAGTGGATCTTTCCGTTGTCTGCAATGGCAAGATGTGTGCCGTTCTCCTCGTTGAAGGAATTCAGGTAATTCACATGCTGGAAGTAGTTGGCATCAAACTCGTCAGACTCTACAACGTTGTTCGGCTGAACATAATCCTCGAATACAGTAACCTCGAGATCATAGCCTTCCTCAGCCAGAAGATCCTTAACCGCTGCAAGAATCTCAGAGTGAGGGGTCTGGGAAGCTGCTACCTTGATGACATTGTCGCCGTCTGCCGGTGCTGCTTCGGTCGTTGCTGCTGCCTCGGTTGCTGCAGTATCCGCGGTCTTGGTATCAGCGGAAGAGCTGCCGCAGCCTGCCAGAATGCCAGCTGCAAGGGTGGATGCTGCAAGAACTGCAATTACTCTGTTTTTCATAATTCTCCTCTTTTCTGCGCTACCTGCGCCTGCGGGGAAGTTCCCCATAAAGTTTACGGCTGTTCACAGCCAGTTTCTATTACAACGGCAGCAAGAGACCCTGCCGGAGTAAACGAAAAAGAATTAAATATGTCTCTTGTCGAGACGAACCGAAATCACGGTTCCGATGAACTGGAAAATCTGTACCAGTGCAATCAGAAGAATGACGGTTACCAGCAGGATGTTGGCCTGATAGCGATAATATCCGTAGCGGATTGCGATATCTCCAAGTCCGCCGCCTCCGACGGTTCCTGCCATTGCAGAATATCCAAGGATCGTTCCGATCGTGATGGTTGCTCCCGAAATCAGGGAAACACGGGCTTCGCCGAGAAGAACCTTCCATACGATCTGGAGGTTGTTGGCTCCCATCGACTGAGCCGCCTCGATCACGCCCTTGTCCACCTCATTCAGCGAGGACTCCACCATTCTCGCAATCAGCGGAGAAGCGGAGATCACAAGCGGAACAATGGTTGCCGTAGATCCATAGGTCTTTCCGACAATGATCATCGTCAGCGGAAGAACCAGGATCAGCAGGATCAGGAACGGAATGGAACGCATGATGTTCGTAACGACATCCAGAATCCGATAGATGATATTGTTGGGACGAAGGCCGTCCTTTCCGGTTACCGTAAGGGCAATTCCCCACGGAAGTCCGATCACATAGCCGAACAAAGTCGAGACAATGGTCATGTAGAGAGTATCCCGGATGCCCTCCAGAATCATCTGAATTTCCTGTGCACTCATCTTGCGTCGCCTCCTGTTCTGTCTGCAGTCAGCTCTTCCACCGCAAGACCTCTTTCCTTTAAATATGCAATCTGACGGTCCGCCGCCCCCGGATCATTGGTAAGACCAAGGATCATTTCTCCTCTTGCAACGCCGCTGACATCCTTCGTATCTGCCTTCAGGATGTTCACCGGGCTTCCGGTCTCCAGAATCATATTGGCGATTACCGGCTCATAGGAAGAATTCTTTGTGAAAACAATACGCACTCTTCTGCTCTCATGGAGCTCAGAAACCATTCCGGAGTGGAGCTCTTCTCTCTTCTCCTCCTGCTCTCTCTCCCACTCATCGGGATCCTTGCCCTCGATGATGAGCTGTCTGGCAGCTCTGGACTTCGGATGTGTGAAAATATCCTCCACAAGGCCGTTCTCTACGATCTCACCATTCTCTACAATTGCAACATGGCGACAGATTTCACGGACCACCGACATCTGGTGTGTGATGATGACAATGGTGATTCCGGTTTCTTCATTGATCTTGCGAAGAAGCTGCAGAATCGACTGCGTCGTCTGCGGATCCAGTGCACTCGTTGCCTCGTCGCACAGAAGAATCTTCGGATCGCTGGCAAGTGCTCTTGCTATGGCAACCCTCTGCTTCTGTCCTCCGGAAAGCTGTGCCGGATAGGCATTTGCCTTTTCGGAAAGCCCGACAATTGCAAGAAGCTTCTCCGCCTTCTCACGGATTTCCTGCTTCGAGAGCTTGTTCTTCTGCAGTGTGAGCGGGAAGGAAATGTTATCAATGACCGTTCTCTGCATCAGAAGATTGAACCCCTGGAAAATCATGCTGATGCTCGCCCGCAGCCTGCGAAGCTCCTTCGGTGCAAGCTTTCCAAGCTCCTGCCCCTCCACTGTGACGGTTCCCTCTGTGGGAACCTCCAGGAAGTTCAGACACCGGACCAGTGTACTCTTTCCGGCTCCGGACATTCCGATGATTCCGTAGATGTCTCCCGCTTCCACGGAGAAATTGATATTCCTCAGGGCCTCTACCTTTGCGTCCTTCGTGATAAAGGTCTTGGAGAGATCTTTTACCTCAATAATCGACATGATCGTTCCCCTCATACGTAAACTTGCTGATTGAAAATGAAAAAAGCGGATGCACTGCGTGCACCCGCCCCATTATACCTGTCCATTCCGATCTGTCAAAGAAAAATCAGGTGAGAAGATGCACACTAACGAGCCCCATTGGTCATGCACATGACCATGGAGCAGCACATCATTCGCATCATAGCTGTGAAGTTTCCGGATGTGCCGATCTGCATCTTGCGTTCTCCCTGTCTCTTTGTAACCGTAATTCTTAATGATGATTTCTAAGCTGTGGTTCCGATATTGGTTCTTCCTTGGTATTTCCTACGTGTTTAGTCGGAATAATACACTCCCCCGGAGAGCCTGTCAACCCTCAGGCTGAAAAAATATTTCCGCGGTCTGTCGGATGGTTATCGTCCGATGATTATCTCTCGCACTTCCAGAAGAAAGCGCTGTACGCAGGAAGAAGGCTTCCTCCGCCGAAATCATGCATTTCTCCGGTGATCAGATCCACCGCCTGGCCGCAGCCCGCGTCAAAATGAGCCGTATAGTCCGCGCTGTCCGCATTGATCGCAACCAGAACCCGCTCATGCTCGCTCTTTCTCTCAAAGATGCACTGACGATTTGTCAGCACGACACTCCGGAAGTCCCCATAGCAAAGTGCCTCCGATCCTTTCTTCGCTTCGGCAAGCTTTGCGATCCATTCCGTCAGATCGTTCCACTCCGGCAGCTCGATGGCAGGGCGAAGGCAGGGATCACCGTCCTCCTTCCGTCCCTTTACGCCCCATTCACTTCCGTAGTAAACGCAGGGGATTCCCGGCATTCCGAACATCAGCGCATAGATAAGCGGCAGATGCGCAGGATTCGTCAGAACAGAGGCAACTCTCGTGATATCATGGTTGTCCACAAAGCTGAGCAGATGCATGCCGCGGTACAGGCACCAGGGATCCGAGCCGAACTGACGGATCAGGGAGTGATTGATCTCGAACAGATTCATGCTGTTGAAGCTCGACCACAGGCCCTTGCAGCACTCATAGTTGGTTGCACTGTTGCACATCTCCGGATTTACAATCTGCTTGTAGTCACCGCCAAGGATCTCGCCGATCAGATAGAAGTCCGGCTTCTTCTGATCCACGTACCAGCGGAGTGCCTTCAGGAAATTCCGGTTCAGCATATACGCCACATCCAGACGAAGCCCGTCAATCCCGAACTCTTCTATCCACATCCCGACACTTTCCAGCAGATAGTTCTTCACATTCTCGTTGTCGAGATTCAGCTTCACAAGATCATAGTTGCCTTCCCAGCCCTCGTACCAAAGGCCGTCGTTGTAGCCGTCATTTCCGTCAAAGTTCAGGTAAAACCAATCCTTGTACGGGCTGTCCCATCTCTTCTGCAGAACGTCCTGAAACGGCCCGAAGCCCCGTCCCGCATGATTGAACACGCCGTCCAGAATAATCCGGATTCCTGCCTCATGAAGGGCATCGCAAACCCTTTTGAAATCCTCATTGGTGCCAAGACGAACATCCACCTTGCGGAAATCTCTTGTGTTGTATCCGTGCGTGTCCGATTCGAACAGAGGATTGAACAGAACGGCGGTCACACCGAGCTTCTCAAGATGCGGAATCCAGTCCAGCACCCGGAGAATCCGGTGCTCCGGCTTCCCGTCATTTTCAAAGGGTGCTCCGCACATCCCGAGCGGATAAATCTGATATACCATACTTTCTTCAGCCCACATAGCTGCTCCTTTCCTTTGCCGACAGTACTGTGCCGACGGTCTTACTGTTTTCGGCTCCGTTTTATCTGTCTATTTCCACATTTTTATGCTATTGAATCACTCTTATTATGCGAATAATTCACACAATCCACAGAGTTATCCACATTTTGCAGCGTTTTTGCCCGGTTTTGCGTTTTTCTTAATATCATTCTATTGGTTCTATTTTCTGATATTATAGACAACTTCGTTCTCGCAAAACCGTCACAGCCACTCGTTCCAGAACTTCTCCGCCAGTCTTCCAACCTCTCTGCTGTCCGTAATCTGTGCATTCGACCACTCGGCCGGGAACAGTCTTCTGCAGGCAGGCGTCAGAAAACGGTCGTCGATCAGGACCACGATCCCGACATCCTCGCTCGTACGGATTACGCGTCCGGCCGCCTGCTGCACCTTGTTCATGCCGGGAAAGCGGTACGCGTAGTCATAGCCGTTCTGCCCCTTTTCGTCAAAATACTTCTTCAGAAGCTCCCTTTCGGCGCACACCTGCGGAATTCCGGTCCCTACGATCATAACACCAATCAGCGAATCCTTCTTCAAATCAATTCCCTCGCTGAAAATTCCGCCCATCACGCAGAAGCCAAGAAGCGTCTGATCATCATAAATCTCGTCAAAGCGTCCCAGAAATTTCTCCCGCTCCTCTTCCTGCATGCCGCTCCTCTGACGGAGCACCGTACAGGTCTGTCCATAGCGGAGCATAAAGCGATCCGCCACCTCGTTCAGAAACGAGTAAGACGGGAAGAAAATCATATAATTCCCGTTCCGCTGCGAGGTAACCTCCGCAATGCAGTCCGCCAGACGATCAAACATCTTCGGCGTGCGATACTGATAACGGCTGGTCAGATCCCTGACAAGATAAAGTCCGCGCTTCTCCGGGTTAAAAACAGACCTCGCATAAATTTCATAATCATCCCCGGTACCGCCGAGCAGACTCTTATAGTACGTGATCGGCAGCATGGTCGCAGAGAAAAGAATCGACGCCCGTCCCTTCTCCATGCATTCCGCAAGCTGCTTTCCCGGGTCCACGCAGAACAACCGTACCCTGACGCTGGTCTGAGACTTCACCGGCGTCTCGGCATAGCTTATATAGCGCTCATCCATCGATGCATAGATCGAAGCGAAGTGATCGATTTTGAAATAAAATTCCAGAAGGCTTGTGCGAAGCTCCCTCTTCTGCTTCCGGTCCGGATCGCTTCCCGCCTTCCCGGACTGATCCGCAATCCGCTCTTCTCCGAGAATGGAGCTCAGCTCCGAATCCGCATCCAGCACAAGGCCTGCCAGACGATCCACATTCTCCAGAACCGTGCAGCCCTCCGTCTCCCGTCCGATTTCAAGCAGCTGTCTGCTGATCCGCCCAAGCTTCGTATAGAGCTTCGGCCACAACTTCCGGACCGCCCTTCGCATGGTCACGACCTCATCCCGGAAAAGGTCTGCGCTGTACATCTCCCGCCCGCGGTCCACCAGATTGTGTGCCTCGTCGATCAGAAACAGATACTGCTCTTTCCTGCCGCTTCCGTCCGCAAAAAAACGCCGCAGATATGCATGCGGATCGAACAGATAATTGTAATCTCCGATGACTGCATCCGCGAACAGGCTCATATCCAGCGCCATTTCAAACGGGCAGACCTGATATTCTTCCGCATACTCCGCTATTTTCTCCCGGGAAAAGCTCTCTTCCTTCGTAAGAAGCGCGTAGATTGCCGCGTTGATCCGGTCAAAATGTCCTTTTGCCCGAAGACAGCTCTCCGGATTGCAGTCCGGCTTCTCCAGAACACAGACCTTTTCCTTTGCTGTCAGCAGAACACTTTTCAGATGGAGACCCTTGTCACGCATCTGAGAAATTGCTGTTTCCGCAGCGGCTCCTGTCACCGTCTTCGCAGTCAGATAGAAAATCCGATCTGCCTTCCCCTCTCCAATCGCCTTGATGGCAGGAAAAAGAGTGGTAACCGTCTTCCCGGTTCCTGTCGGCGCCTCCAGAAACAGCTTTCTCCCATGCACAATCGTCCGGTAAACATTCGCCGCGAGCTCCCGCTGTCCCTCGCGGTAGGGAAACGGGAATTCCAGGCTGCGGGCTGACTCATTTCTTTTCTTCTTCCACTGTGCTTCAAACCCTGCCCACGGATGATACTGCTCCATCAGCTCCCGGTACCAGGAAGCCAGCTCCTCCTGCGTGTACGTCTCATAGAACCTGCGGATTCCCTCTGTCTCCAGATTGCAGTACGTCATGCGGACGCAGATCTTCTCCAGCCGGTTCTGACTCGCATAGAAATATGCATAGCATTTGGCCTGGGCGAGATGAACCGGATCAGGTGAAGAGATGCCGCGAAGCTGCCGGTAGGTTGTTTTGATTTCATCAATGGTCCAGAGGCTCTCATCCTCCCCCGGATTGGTTCCCCGGTAAATGCCGTCTGCTCGTCCCTGCACATGAACAGAGAGATCCTCACCCGGATACTCCCACACACCCTCAAGCGGAATCTCGGGATGATAATCTCCCTCTGCGGCATCCTGAAGCTTCCTGTGCATGCGGGAGCCCGCAAGCATGGCATCCTCGGATCCGCCTCCTGTTCGGTTGTCCAGATCGCCGCAGCGGAGAAGGAATTCCACCAGGCCGCGCACGGAAATTTCAATCACACTCATACGGCCATTTTACCACAGGGTCCCTTCCACCACGCAAAAAGAGACAGAGGAAAATCCCTTTGGACTTCCTCTGTCTCTTCCCAAATTCCGGATGATCAGATCAGACAGCCATCTGTCTGCTGTTCAGGAACTGCTCGAAGCTCTCGTCATAGCCGTTATAGGATACTGCAAGACGACCTCTAAGATCCAGTCCCATCACGCCAAGAAACGATTTGGCATCCACGACGTAGCGGCCGTAACGGTCATTGGCAATGTCAATGTCAAAATCACAGTGCTCTGCAGCGTGTACAAAGTTCTGAACATCACTGGGGTTCAGATAAATATACTTGGTTGTTCTCATCGGATTCCTCCTTCCTCACAGAAAGCTCGTCCGTTTTTTGTCTTGTTTTTGTAAGCTTTCCCGTGAAGCACATTACTTGTTTGCTTCATGTTTGCACCTATTATAACGGTCCTTTTTCAAATGTAAATTGGTGGAATTGATGTTTTATATTTGCTTTTTTGGCCGTTTTTCTACATATTCACACGACTTTTCCGCAGGCTGTCGTAAAGATGACTGCTGCGGCAGTCCAAAACGGATCTCTGCTTGATCTCTACTTGATCTCTACTTGAAATGCCGTTCTAAATGCGCTTTAATGAATAGCGATTTTATAATAAGAAAGAACTCAAGAAAAGAGGCTTCTATGGATCATTTAACTATCCCGAAGGGTTATGAATCGGCCCTGAACCTGCACGAAACACAGGTTGCCATCAAAGTTGTGAAGGATTTCTTTCAGAATCTTCTCGCAGAGCGTCTGAATCTTCTTCGCGTATCCGCTCCGTTATTTGTAGACCCGACCTCGGGTCTGAACGACAACCTGAACGGCGTAGAGCGTCCGGTTTCCTTCGATATGCTGGAGCAGCAGGGCCGCGAGGCCGAGGTTGTTCAGTCTCTGGCGAAATGGAAGCGCTTTGCTCTGAAGAAATACGGCTTCTCCGTCGGCGAGGGTCTGTACACCGACATGAGTGCCATCCGCCGCGACGAGATCACCGACAACATTCACTCCATCTACGTTGACCAGTGGGACTGGGAGAAGATCATCCGCAGGGAAGACCGCACCATGGAAACGCTGAAGTCCGTGGTCCGTTCGGTTTACCGCGTGCTCCGCAAGACGGAGAAGTACATGTCCATCCGCTATGACTACATCACAGAAATTCTTCCGGATGATATTTTCTTCGTCACAACAAGAGAGCTGGAGGAGATGTTCCCCGACAACACGCCGAAGGAACGTGAGTATTACATCACGCAGGCAAAGGGCGCGGTCTGCGTTCTTCAGATCGGCGACAAGCTTGAGAACGGAAAGCCGCATGACGGCCGTGCACCGGACTACGACGACTGGTCCTTAAATGCCGACATTCTGGTATATTATCCGCTCCTTGACATTGCCCTGGAGCTGTCCTCCATGGGAATCCGTGTCGATGAGAAGGCACTTGCCGACCAGCTGAAGAAATCCGGCTGTGAGGAGCGCGCTTCTCTTCCGTTCCAGAAGGCTGTTTTAAACGGAGAGCTTCCTTATACAATCGGCGGCGGCATCGGTCAGTCCCGCATCTGCATGTTCTTCCTGCGCAAGGCCCACATCGGTGAGGTGCAGTGCTCTCTGTGGCCGGACGCGATTGCAGCGGAATGTGCCGCCAACGGGATCCAGCTTCTGTAAGCTGCCGGAAGTCCCGGATGCAAACATTTTTTGAAAAAATACTTGTCGTATGAAACACTGCAACATATAATGCATTGCATGAAGTGTTTTGTATACAGTTATACATTTTGAAGCTGTAGAGAACACGCAGTACTGTTCATGTTATTTTTCAAACGAATGAATATAGGAGGAAGGAACTATGTCATATGTTGAAGAAGTGTATGCGAAGCTGGAAGCGAAGCACGCATACGAGCCTGAATTTCTGGAAGCTGCAAAGAGAATTCTGGAGACCATCACTCCGATCGTAGAAGCGAATGAGGAGGTTTATCGCAAGAATTCCCTTCTGGAGCGTCTGGTTGAGCCTGAGCGCATCATCACCTTCCGCGTTCCGTGGGTAGATGATCAGGGGAAGCAGCAGGTCAATCTTGGCTACCGCGTACAGTTCAATTCTGCAATCGGACCGTACAAGGGAGGTCTTCGTTTCCATCCCTCCGTTAACCAGTCCATTCTGAAGTTCCTCGGCTTCGAGCAGATCTTCAAGAACTCCCTGACCGGTCTTCCGATCGGCGGCGGCAAGGGCGGTTCTGACTTCGATCCCAAGGGCAAGTCGGATGCCGAGGTTATGCGCTTCTGCCAGAGCTTCATGACTGAGCTCTACAAATATATCAGTGCAGACAAGGATGTTCCTGCAGGTGATATCGGTGTCGGCGGACGTGAGATCGGCTATCTGTATGGTCAGTACAAGAGAATCACCAATCTGTACGAGGGCGTTCTGACCGGTAAGGGCCTCAGCTTCGGTGGCTCTCTTGCAAGACCGGAAGCAACCGGCTACGGCCTTGTTTACATCACCGACGAGATTGTAAAGGGCGCAGGAAAGTCTCTGGAAGGAAAGACCATCGTTGTTTCCGGATCCGGAAACGTTGCACAGTATGCAATCCAGAAGGCTCAGGAGCTCGGTGCAAAGCCGGTTACCTGCTCCGACTCCAACGGATATGTTTACGATCCCGATGGAATCAAGCTTGACGTTGTCTTCGATATCAAGCAGGGCCATCGCGGAAGAATCAAGGAATATGTCGAGAAGGTTCCGACCGCTCAGTATTTCGAGGGCCAGAAGCCGTGGGGCGTGAAGTGTGACATCGCTCTTCCCTGCGCAACCCAGAACGAGATCAACGGCGAGGAAGCAAAGACTCTGATTGCCAACGGCTGCTGGTGCGTATGCGAAGGTGCGAACATGCCTTCTGACGCAGACGCCATTGATGCATACGAGAAGGCACGCGTAGAGAGCGGCTTCCTGTACATGCCTGCAAAGGCAGCAAACGCCGGCGGCGTAGCAGTTTCCGCACTGGAGATGAGCCAGAACTCCGAGCGTCTGTCCTGGACCTTCGAGGAAGTAGATTCCAAGCTTCAGGGCATCATGGCAGGCATCTACAGCAAGGTTTCCACTGCAGCAAAGAAGTACGGCCATGAGGGCGACTTCGTTACCGGTGCCAACATCGCAGGCTTCGAGAAGGTTGCAGATGCAATGCTCGCTCAGGGCAACGTCTGATCCGGCTGACGCAAAAGCTCCGTTTCCATTCAAAGCGGCGGTTCCCATAATGGGAACCGCCGCTTTTTCCTGTTATTCCATATAAGCACCCTTCATCGGGCTTACCGCATGCTGCGAATAAAGCTTCAGAAGTCCCTTGGTATACTTCGGTGCCTTCGGCTGCCACTTCGCACGGCGGTCTGCAAGGATCTGCTTCATCTCTTCCGGCGTCTTCGGCTCTCCGTTTACGCCGACAATTGCAAGCTTTCTTTCCGGAACGTCAATCTGGATCAGGTCTCCCTCCTCCACAAGTGC
>ERZ1026772.477-NODE-477-length-29420-cov-12.584982_pt1 | contig 29420 bp, 25 predicted proteins | sample MGYA00380124_ERZ1026772 | MGnify/ENA primary metagenome ERZ1026772 (study PRJEB33269, sample SAMEA4719760) | human gut metagenome | biome: human-associated habitat; feature: organic feature; material: feces | place: Cameroon | collected 2013-10 ...
AGCTGTTTGTGGGCAGCTATAAGCCGGAGAGCATCGACAACCTGTTTCTGTCCATTCAGTCTTTCAACTCACAGAGCTTTACGGAAAAGACGAGTCCCGATTTTTACGATTACATCATCGTGGATGAATTCCACCATGCGGCGGCTCCGACCTACCAGAAGCTCTTGCCCTACTACCAGCCGCACATTCTGCTGGGCTTGACCGCTACTCCCGAGCGTATGGACGGCAAGAACATCCTTCCATACTTCAACAACCGCATTGCGGCGGAGATCCGTCTGCCGGAAGCCATTGATCGAAAGCTCCTGTGCCCGTTCCAGTATTTTGGCGTTACCGATACGGTGGATCTGGATGCGCTCAAATGGTCTGCCGGTGGCTACCAAAAGAGTGAGCTGGAGCACATCTACACGTTCAGCGGGGCTGTTGCCGACCGCCGCGCCGACCATGTGGTGACGGCACTGCTGAAATATGTGACGGACATTGACGAGGTGAGGGGTCTCGGCTTCTGTGTGACGGTCGATCACGCGAAATTTATGTGCCGTTATTTTAACGACCACAACATCCCGTCCATGTGCCTCACCGGGCAATCTTCGGACGAGGAAAGAGCGGCGGCCAAGCGGCGCTTGGTGTCCGGCGAGGTGCGGTTCATCTTCGTCGTGGATATCTACAACGAGGGCGTGGATATTCCGGAAGTCAATACGGTTCTGTTCCTGCGCCCCACCGAATCCCTGACGATCTTCTTGCAGCAGCTGGGACGCGGTTTGCGTCTATCCGAGGACAAGGAATGCCTGACCGTGCTGGACTTCATCGGTCAGGCAAATAGGAAGTACAATTTTGAGGATAAGTTTGCGGCGCTACTGTCGAATACCACCCGCAGCGTGAGCCGTGAGATCAAGGACGGCTTTGTGTCCGTCCCCAAGGGCTGCTATATCCAGTTGGAGAAGAAGGCAGCTAAGTACATTTTGGAGAATATCCGCGCCTCCTATGGCAATACGGCCGGGTTGGTGGCTCGCGCGGCCTCCTTTGCGGAGGACAGCGGGCTGGAGCTGACGCTCAAAAATTTCTTGGATTACTACCATCTTGACCCACGGGCGATCTACAAGTTTTCCTCCTTCTCTCGCATTTGTGCCAGAGCGGATGCCATCGAGGACTTTTCGGAGCCGCTGGAGGACATCCTGACCAAAGCGTTTGCAAAGCTTGCTGTGGCTGATTCCCGCCGCTGGATTTCGTTCCTGTTGGATGTCCTTCCGCGTTTGGACAACCTTGATTTTGCAGCGCTCCTGGATGTGGAAAAGCGGATGATGCAGATGTTTTACATCACCGTCTGGGGTAAGACTGTGGAGGACTGGGACGACGAAGAGGTGCTTAGTAACCTCTATGCCCTGTCTGACAGTACAGTTCTGCTCAGTGAGCTCTTGGAGCTGCTGCGCTATCGCTTCGAGCAGATCGACTTTATCGACGAGCCGGTGGAACTGGGCTTTGACTGCCCGCTGGATCTGCACTGCACCTATACCCGCGACCAGCTCTTGGTGGCGCTGGACTTTATGAAGCCGTCCACCGTTCGTGAGGGCGTGAAGTGGCTGCCGGAGAAAAACATCGACGTGTTCTTTGTGACGCTGAACAAGGCGGACAAGGACTATTCGCCAACCACCATGTACAACGATTATTCCATCAATGAGAGCTTGTTCCATTGGCAGAGCCAGAGCACCACGGCGGAGAATTCGCCCACCGGTCAGCGCTATATCCACCATAAGGAACGCGGCAGCAAGGTGCTGCTGTTTGTCCGTGAGTTTAAGGCGGACCGTGTGACCGGCGGCGCGGAGGCGTACACCTATCTGGGCACGGCGAACTACGTGAAGCACACGGGCAGCAGGCCAATGAATATCACCTGGCAGCTGGACCGCCCAATCCCGGCGAAGTTCTTGAAGAAGACAAATAAGTTGGTAGTGGGATAAGATTTCACGTCTTCTATATCGGAAAAGTCGCAATACTAAAAATCAATCTACAGTGGATAGAAAGGAGTACACTATGTCATCGAATCAGTACACAAGAGAGCGTAAGGAAGATAAGCCTGTGCTTGCAATATGCTACGATTTTGATAAAACATTGTCGCCAGACGATATGCAGGCACAGGGGTATATCCAATCTGTTGGATATGATGTGGGAGAATTTTGGACAGAATCAAATGGACTGGCGAGCCAAAATGATATGGATCAGAATCTGGCTTATATGCTTTTGATGAAAAAGAAAGCGGCTGGAAAACTCGTGTTCACGCGTGAAAACCTTGAAAACTATGGAGCAAAGGTTGGCCTATTTCCCGGTGTTGAGGATTGGTTTGAACGCATCCGTACATATGGAGCGGAACACGGTGTTATTGTTGAGCACTATATTATCTCGTCAGGTCTGAAGGAAATGATTGAAGGGACATCTGTTGCGAAAAATGGTGCATTCAAAAGAATATATGCGAGTTCCTTTTATTATGATTCAGATGGGGTAGCAGAATGGCCGGCACAAGTTGTCAACTATACAAATAAGACTCAATTCTTGTTTCGTATCGAAAAAGGCGTTTTGGATATCAACGATCCGGGTGTAAACGATTCATTCGCTCCAGACGAAATACGTGTTCCCTTCCGCAATATGGTGTATATCGGTGATAGCGATACAGATATCCCGTGCATGAAACTTGTTAATACCTACGGGGGACATTCAATTGGCGTTTATAGTGCAGTGACTCATGATAAAGCCAAGGTATATAAAATGATGCGAGATAATCGCATTCGTTACTACGCAATGGCTGATTATTCAGATGGAGCAGAGTTGGATGAGCTCATTAAAGCAATAATTGATCGAACAGCTAAAAATGAAGCATTGGAATCTAAGTTTTTTGACTGCAAAAATGAGCAGATTAGAGTTGATAGGCAGAACAGCGATGATCAAAAAGAAAAGATTGAACTGTTGATAGAATTGGAAAGTAGCCGTAGCTTTGCTAGTACACATGCAACAGTAGAGAAAATGCGGCGTATTGACACGTGGACACAAGAAGAATGTGAAGCAATATTTGAAATTGCGCTAAGCAACAGCCAGGTACGATACATCATTGGCGATTTAGATGTAAAAATGTTCTATTTAGGACTTTTGCGGAATTGCCAGAGCCTATCAGAAAAAGCTATGGAAGTAAAGGCGATGGTAGAAGGTTAAAAGAAAATAGCCGTTAACATTCAAAATATACGAGAGAGAATGACATGGAGAGAATAACAAACTATGGCCCCATACTCATTAGAAAAGGCCCATATAAGGGGAAAATAGGATATTATGATGATACCGATATGGATGGTAAACTAATCATCTATCCCAATGTGCCGATTTATTGTAGCGATTATTATAAAGTCAGCCAATCAGCAGCAACATCTGTTATACCGACAGCATGCCTTGCAGAGAGATTATCTGATATTGATCACGAACTGTATAAAAACTGTAGCTTGGAGCATCTGCCGGCCGAAGAAGAAATCATGTTGTTACACGAGAGAGTTTTTTGCTCTGACATGCTGACTGCGAGACATCTTCGCTCTATGCAAAAATTCCAGGATCAAAATAAAACCGAAGTTTTTATATCCCATTCTTCTGTTGATTTGGCTTTTTCTAGGGCCATCGCTACAGATTTAATGGATGCAGGTTTTTCTGTGTTTTTAGATGATTGGTCAATAAACATCGGCGAGAGAATTTTCGAAAAAATTAGCACAGGATTATGCGAAAGTAAAGCCCTTATCATGATAATCTCTAAGGACTACCTGAAATCAGTGTGCTGTACAGATGAGTGGGGCGCCTTTTACGGAAAAGCGCTTCATGATAAATCCTGCGTAATATATCCGATCATTATTGATGATTCTGCACCTCCAGCATTGATTTCTCAAATAAAGTATCTCCGATTTAATGGTGACGAGTATGCATCAGCGCTATCAACACTCTTGAGATCCTTGCGAAAACAGTTTTCGAAATGAACAAGTTATCTAGAAGACCTTTCGAGGCTTTCTCTTGTTTATATACCCTATTATGCCCTTGATTTCGAGGGTATAATGGGGTATAATTCTGCATAGAATAGTATCTCACAGGAGGTGCGCTATGGACTTATCTGAAATGCAAACCCGCGCGGCAGAGCTGGAACAGCAGATTTCTGCGTCCCCTGCTGGTTCTATTACGAAGAAAACCGTCAATGGTAAGGAGTATTTCTACCACCGTTGGACGGAGAACAAGAAACGGCGGGAGAAGTATATTCCTGCTGATGAATTGGAGAATTTCCGCGCCCAAATCGAACGGCGGAAGGAGCTGGAGCAGGAGCTGAAGGCGCTGAAAAAGCAGCTGCCCAAGGCGAAATTTGCGAACCCTTCCGCGTTTACCACCAATGTCCGCACCGGCGAGGCGCTGCGTTCCTTTGCGGCGTCTGTTCGCGGCTATCGCAGGCGCGAGTGCTTCCGGCAGCTGCACGACTTTGTCTACGGCGAGCCGCAGGACAAGGTGTTCATTCTTTATGGCCTGCGCCGGACGGGGAAAACCACCATGATTCGCCAGATTTTTGCGGAGATGAGCGACACGGAGCTTGCCAAGGCAGCGTTCATTCAGATCACCGCAAAAGACACGCTGGCAGACGTGAACCGCGACCTTAAGGCATTGGAAGTGCAGGGCTTTCGCTATGTGTTCCTCGACGAAGTGACGCTGATGGAGGATTTTATCGAGGGCGCGGCGCTGTTTTCTGATGTGTTCGCGGCCTGCGGTATGAAGATCGTGCTCTCCGGCACGGACTCTCTGGGCTTCCTCTTTACCGAGGACGAGCAGCTTTACGACCGCTGCATCCTACTGCACACCACATTCATCCCTTACCGAGAGTTTGAATCCGTTCTCGGCATCCATGGCATCGACGAGTATATCCGCTACGGCGGCACCATGAGTCTCGGCGGCGTTCACTACAACGAGGCCTCCACCTTTGCCAGCAAGGAAAGCACCGACGAATATGTGGACACCGCCATCGCCCGCAACATCCAGCACTCCCTGCGCTGCTATCAGTACGAGGGCCACTTCCGCCATCTGCGGGATTTATACGAGAAGGGTGAGCTGACCAGCGCCATCAACCGGGTCGTGGAGGACATCAACCACCGCTTCACGCTGGAGGTGCTGTCGCAGGATTGGAAGTCCCACGACCTTGGTATTTCCGCCAGCAATCTGCGCCGGGATCGGAAGAAGCCGACGGACATCCTCGACCGCATCGACCTTGCGCTTGTCACCGACAGCCTGCGGAAGCTGCTGGAGATCCGCAACAGGGCAGAGCAGACCGTAGCGCTGGACGATGTTCACGCGGCGGAGATCAAGGAATATCTGGACTTGCTGGACTTAACGCGGGAGATCGACGTGCTGCACCTGCCGGATGTCAGCACAAAGTCCGGACGCACGGTGATCGCGCAGCCGGGTCTCCGCTATGCGCAGGCGGATGCGCTGATCCGCAGTCTGCTGCTGGATGAGACGTTCAGCGCACTGTCTCTGGCGGAGCGCGCCGCCGTGCAGCAGCGCATCCTGACCGAGATCAAAGGGCGGATGTTGGAGGACATCGTCCTGCTGGAAACCAAGCTGGCAAACCCCAAGAAGCAGGTATTTGTCCTGCAATTCCCTGTGGGCGAATTTGACATGGTGGTGTTTGACCCGGAGGCAGGCTCCTGCCGGATTTTCGAGATCAAGCACAGCGAAGAAGCTGTCCCGCAGCAGTATCGCCATCTGATCGACGAGCAAAAATGCGCCCAGACCGAGCACCGCTACGGCCCGATCACCGGAAAGTTCGTCCTCTATCGCGGGGAAAGCCAAGTGATAGACGGCATTCAGTATCAGAACGTGGAAGAATATCTGAGAAGCCTTGCATAACAGAGCCGCCGTCCCGACCAAAAACCGGGACGGCGTTTTGTTTATCGACGAAGCCTATTCTCTGGCGGGTGACACCGAGGACAGCTACGGAAAAGTGACCATTGAGACCATCCTGAAAGCCATGGAGGATCACCACGTACCCTTCTTCATCTATATGGAAGAGTGAGGTGAGGGAACAAGCGCTTATATAAAAAGGGAGACAAGAAACAGAGCTGTTTCTTGTCTCCTTTTTTTCGTCCCCGTGAGGGGCGCGGGCTGCATCAAGCACCCCATTCCCAAGAACAGCGGCAAGACCATCGAGTTGCTGTCCCCGTGAGGGGAGCGGGCTGCATCGCGATGAAAAGCGCTCGATCCGGCGCACCAACGAGTTGCTGTCCCCGTGAGGGGTGCGGGCTGCATCCTATTCTGTACGGTATGCCTGAGGATGAATTTATCAAGTTGCTGTCCCCGTAAGGGGCGCGGGCTGCATCTACCCACCTGATGAGTGCCGGACGGTAACCGGCCGTTGCTGTCCCCGTGAGGGGTGCGGGCTGCATCCATGACCGAGACTGTCAACAATGCAATGATTTCCCTGTTGCTGTCCCCGTGAGGGGAGCGGGCTGCATCCAGCAGATCGCGGACATGATCGACAACACCCTGACGGAGTTGCTGTCCCCGTGAGGGGCGCGGGCTGCATCGTCCTGTCCAAGACTATCCTGAATGCGGTTCTGCCGTTGCTGTCCCCGTGAGGGGCGCGGGCTGCATCATCGAATTTGCGCGAGCGTATTATAAAGCTGCGGTGTTGCTGTCCCCGTGAGGGGAGCGGGCCGTATCATTATGGGACGCCTGACCCGCGATCCGGAACTGCGCGTTGCTGTCCCCGTGAGGGGTGCGGGCTGCATCGTTGAAATCGAAGCCTTCATACAAGGTCTATACGTTGCTGTCCCCGTGAGGGGTGCGGGCTGCATCCCCCGAGGGGCGCATCGAGTACAGCGACCACTAGTTGCTGTCCCCGTGAGGGGTGCGGGCTGCATCGCGACCGTGCCATTAGAGCACAGTGGGCCCTCTGTTGCTGTCCCCGTGAGGGGAGCGGGCTGCATCTTTCAAGACCTTTTTCACCACTCTGCCCGGCGAGGAAAAGCGTTGCTGTCCCCGTGAGGGGAGCGGGCTGCATCGTTGATGCTTACAACAGCGGTATGAAGTACGATGTGGTTGCTGTCCCCGTGAGGGGAGCGGGCTGCATCATGACGAAAGACGAAGCAATTTACTGTGCCGGTGGCGTTGCTGTCCCCGTGAGGGGAGCGGGCTGCATCCTGTACACTGTTATATTGACAGCGCGGTACGACGTTGCTGTCCCCGTGAGGGGAGCGGGCTGCATCCCACGGTGGATGGTGCTATCTTGTAAAGGGCAAGGAAGTTGCTGTCCCCGTGAGGGGAGCGGGCTGCATCTGTAGTAAAAGAAGCGCTTGAAATTATGTTTGAGTTGCTGTCCCCGTGAGGGGAGCGGGCTGCATCGCGGATAGGCTTTTACCGGCGGTAAAAACTCGCAGTTGCTGTCCCCGTGAGGGGAGCGGGCTGCATCCGAGATTGTATCCAACCACGGTATGACACTGGACGAAGTTGCTGTCCCCGTGAGGGGAGCGGGCTGCATCAGCAAAAGGATACAAACCCGCATTAGCATTTTTGTCGGATCTTCACAGCCCGTAAGCGCAGTATACCATACTTCGGTGCAGAAAGGCAAGCTGTTTTGTGCGTACCAAACAGAAACGACGGATCTTTTTTGACATTCGTTTCCGCGAACCCCGTGTTTTCGAGGTGGAAAACGCACCTGAAAAACATAGGTTGGCAAATTTTCGGATGGCCCTGAAATGGAGGGAATATGCCCTGATAGCAAAGTAAGAGAAGCGGCGAGGAGGTGCGGATACAATGAAACGGCTGCTACATGCCTTGTACATTACAGAGCCGGATGTTGTCGTGAGAAGGGAAGGGGAGTCTCTGCTTGCAGTGCGCGGCGACGGACAAAAAGACCGTATTCCGTTGCATTTGCTGGAGTAAGTCGTCAGCTTTTCCAGCGCTGCCGTGTCGCCTGCGGTGATGGCCGCCTGTGAGTATCCGGAGAGGTTTCGGAAGAAAATCTCACAGGCGGCTTTGCGCAATTGGCGGTTTTGCCTATAAGAATGGAATATAATGTGCGATCTAAACAAAGAAGGAGCGCGGAGGTTGAAAGAATACAGGCAATGTGCTAAAATTATCAGGAAAGTCTGAGATCCTTCCACAAGAACAAAAAAGAGAGGATGAGTTATTTGGGCAGGGTATTAACGATTCTGGAGGTTTCGCAAAAGCAAAACTATATTTTCTCCAGTAAAAGGCTGAGGGCGAATGCAGAGCGCTCCGATGAGATTGCTTATGTAACGGGAAGCGAATTCTTCCGTGAAAGTGCGCGGGATTTATATGACGAGCGGCAGAATCTGGTTTATGCGGGCGGCGGGCATACGGTGCTTCAGTTTAATAGCAGAGAACAGGCGGTTTCCTTTACCCAAAAAGTGACTGAGGCGGCGGTACGCCGATTTGACGGTATGGAGATGTTTGCTACGAGCATCGCCTATGACGAAAGCAAGACGGCAGGCGAAAATCTGACGGCTCTGACTGCCGCGCTGGAACGAAAAAAAGCGCTTCGAGAGCATTCGTTCCGCCGGACAAGCTTCGGCGTTGAGGCGTTGGATCGCTTCCAAAGCTATCGTCCGTGCCGCGTCGAAGAACCGAATGCAGGCGTGCGAAGGGTGCCGAGTGCGCTACCGGCAGCTCCTGACGGATGGACGTATCCGACGCAGTTTGAAGACCTGACGGGCGACAACTTCATTGCCGTAGTGCATATCGACGGAAATGCAATGGGCAGCAGAGTAAACGGACTGTATGAACAGTGCGGCACGGACTGGGAAGAGTGCAGGACGAGCCTTCGGCAGTTCAGCGAAGGCATCCAGGCGGATTTTGAATATGCATTTTGCCAAACCGTACAGACCTTGATCGATTCCTATGATGCCGTAGAGTTACCGGCGTTACCGATCCGACCGATCATCCTGGCCGGTGATGACGTCTGCTTTATCACGTCCGGAAAGATCGGATTGGAGAGTGCAAGAGTGTTCCTTGAGCATCTTGCGGCATTGACCAATCAGAAGGACGGAAAAGCCTACGCAGCTTGTGCCGGTGTTGCGCTGGTACACAAAAAATACCCGTTCCATCAGGCCTATATTTTGGCGGAGGAGCTGTGCAGCAACGCCAAGCGATACGGGACGTCTATTGACAAGGATGGACGCGTATCCGCCATGGACTGGCATATTGAATTCGGCCAGCTGAAAGGAAGTCTGTCCGGTATTCGCGAGGATTATGAAACGGAGGATGGCTGCCGGTTGGAGCTGAGGCCGGTATCGGTGGTCGTCCCGGCTGAGGTTGACAGCGCGCCAGCGGGTCAGAGAACCTACGACTTTTTCAAAGCCATGTGCAGCGCCATGAAAAACGAGTACGGAAAGATCGCTCGCAGTAAAATCAAGGAGCTGCGAGAGGCGCTCAAGCAAGGCGAGGTAGAGAGCATGTTCTTCCTCCGGGATAAAAAGGTGCAGGATCTGCTGTATCACGGCTTCGATGCGCTGTATCGGACGGATCAAGCAAAGGCGGATGCGTATCGCGAATTGCTCAGAAGTAGACAGGGAATGCGCAAGGAAGCATTTGTAAATCTTGACGGCTCGAAGAGATGTCTGTTCTTTGACGCGATCGAGATGATTGATCACTGCGACTTTTTGGAGGTAACGGAATGAACCGGAGAATCACACTTCATGTGCAGATGAGATTGCTCTCCGACACAATTCTGGGTGCAGGCTACAGTATCCCGGGTGGAGAAGACATTGCCGTATGCAAAGATCAAAATGGCTATCCTTATTTGAAGGGCAGCACGCTCAAGGGCCTTCTGCGAGAAAGCATCGAAAACTGGCTCGTATGGACGGGCGGCTGTGAAGCAGATATTGATGCCTTGATGGGTGCATCCGGTTGGGTCGGGCTTACGGATTCCCGGCGGGTTCAATTCTCTGAGTTTCAAATGCAGAATCCGCCCGCCACACCGGAAGAGTGCTATGAAACAAGAACCTTCACATCGTTGACGGATGCCGGAACGGTAGAGAGCGGGACCCTTCGCATGGCAGCCTGCATCCGTAGAAATGCGATTTTCGTTGGAGAAATAGATTGCGCCGGTGAGGACGAGGCATTGATGAAAAACGCGCTCGCTTCGATCAAGTGGGTCGGCACGATGCGTAGCAGAGGGTTTGGACGGGTGCAGTTTGCCGTGGAGCGCAGCACCGAACGTAATGATTCTGTCTGGGAAACGGGCACGGGAACATGCATTCGCTATCTTCTTCACACGGATTCACCAGTGATGATGACGGATCTGAATCGCAGCAAGGACAACAGCTATGAAACGAGGGAATATATTCCCGGTTCTGCAATTCGTGGGCTTGTCGTCGGTAAGCTTGCAAAAGAAAAGCCTGATTGGTTTGCTGAGCACAGAACGGAGCTGCTTTCTGATGCGATCCGTTTTTTAGATGCGATACCGGCGGCTGAGAAAAAGGCGGCATTGCCTTCTATCAAGGGCTTCTATGAAAACAAGGACGAATCTGTGTTTGAAACTGTGATGAAGGACGGGAGCTTTACTCCGGGCTTAAAGCGTGCAAAGCTTGGCGGCTTCTGCGCGATCGAGGGCGACACCCTTGAATTCTGGCGCACAGCAACCGACGGTGTTACCCGCATCCTGCGTGGAAAAGGCGAGGCGGAAAAGACAATGTTCCAAACTCGTTATATCAGTAAGGGGCAAACCTTCGAGGGGTATATCGAACTGGATGATCCGGGAATGTCCGAGGTGATCGGAGCGGCATTGCCGAAAACACTGTGGATCGGGGCGGACCGGTACGACGGCTTCGGAAAGTGTACAATGGTCAGCTGCGAAGCGGTAAATCAGCCTGCATGGAGGGAAACATATGGATATCAAAAGCAGGAGGATCTTACACGGGAGCTTTATCTGCTTGCAATCTCTCCTTTTACTATGATGAATGCTGTGGGAGACCCTTGCGGGCTATCAACGGAAGGCCTTGCAGAAATGCTGGGTGTTGGCAGCGTTGAGGTTTCCGTGTGCAGCACCTCTACGTCAGAGTATGGCGCATACAATCGTGCATGGAGAAGCAGAGAGGCAACGGTGCGTATGTATGATCGCGGCAGTATCTTTAAGCTTTGCTGCGACACGGTTCCAAATCTCGAAAAGCTGCAAAAACTCGAAAACAAAGGTATCGGCGTCCGTCGGGCAGAGGGCTTTGGCCAGATCTTGTTTTTGAAAAAAGAACTCTTCGAAGGCATCCGCCATAAAGCAGCTGCAGAGGAAAAGTGTGAAAAGGAGCGTACTAACAAGGCGGCTGCTGTACGGCGCGCGCGTTACTGCTGGGTAATGGAGCAGGCTGATGAAGTCAGGCGAAGCAAGCTTTCTCTCAGTCAGCTTGGTACTATTCAGGCGTTGTGCGAACGTGCAATTGCCTGTGGAGGAGAACTAAGCAAACTGGAGCTGTTTTTCAACAGAAACCTGAATGAGCGAGGAGCAAGGCATGCCAGCAAGTTCAGGAAGATCAACGAGCTTGTGAGCAGAGTAACTTCAACGCCAGTGGAAAATCTGATTGGAGTGCCCTGTGATGACAGCGTGACAGAGCGGCTGCGGTTACTGTGTCTGCTATTTGATTTCAGCCGGAAGGAGTATGAAAAAGAATGACAGCGATTTTTACCACGGCGATTCGATACAAGGTAAACGCGGTTTGTGAAACGCCGCTCCGCACGGGCGGAGCAGACGGCAACCTGGAAGGCGTCTTGAGAGACAGTTGCGGCAACGCCTTCCTGCAGGGAAGTTCACTGGCTGGCGCACTGCGTGGCTGGCTCGAAAAGAGCAGTGAAAAGCATCATACAGAGGCTCTGTTTGGCAGTCAGGAGCACGAGGGGCATTTGATCGTATCAGATGCCGTGCTCCGCGCTGATTCGGAACAGTCAATTCGTCCTCGACTGAAAATCAATGGAAAGAGCGGCACGGCGGCTGTCGGCAGCAAATTTGACGTTGCTAACATCGTGCCCGGATCTCACCTCAGTTTTGAGCTGACCTGGCTCGGAAGTGAGCAGGAGAGCAATGAAATTACAGCAGTCGAACGCATGCTTGGTGCAGTCAACTGCGGAGAAATCAAAGTCGGAGCGCAAAAAAGCAACGGCTTTGGAAAGCTGAGTCTTAGCGTACATAAGCGTATCTATAACCTTTTCGACGAGAAAGATCGGACGGCATGGCAGGACGGATGCGATGACGGAGATCTGATTAAGCTGCCGAAGATTGCATCGAATGAGCAGGTTGTCTTTGATGTGGATGGCTTTGCTGATTCTGTTTTGATCAAGACATCTGCCCAGATGTACGAAAACAATCTTAGCTATGCGGTAAACATCACAGAGAATGGACAGCCTGTATTGCCCGGATCTTCCGTAAAAGGAACTATTCGAGCACAGTGTACACGAATTACCGAGAGCGCGGGCGTGAGCGAATGCCTACTCGAAGAGTTGTTTGGCCGTGGAGCAAGAGACGGAGATAACGGCCAGTCCGGTGCAATATGCGTTGATGATGTTCACATGGAAGGTGCCAGAAAACAGAAAATCAAGAGGATCCGTATCAACCGCTTTACCGGAGGTGTGATAAGAGGCGGCTTGTTCGCCGAAGAGCCTTTGAGCGGCGAGGTGCGGTTGCATATTTCTGCCCGAGCAAAACACGAAGCGTGCTATGCACTGCTTGTATATGCTCTGCGCGATCTTGGACTTGGGTTGTATGGCCTTGGAAGCGGGGATGCAATCGGGCGCGGCTATATTGCGGTCAAGCAAATCAAAGTTCAGGCACCGGACGGGAGAAAGGCGGCAATTGCCTTCGATAAAAACCGCGTAATGTGCATAGAAGACGCGGACGGGCTGCTAAACGAATGGCAGCAGGCTTGGAAGGAGTGCATGGTATGAGACAGATGGAACTTCAGGTGGATCAAGCACTCGAACAGGGATTGAGTCTCCCTTATGCAATGATTCGCTCGTACAGCCAAGTTGTTCTGGGGAATACCCCGCAGGCTGTTGATGAGAAGGAGTTGATTGAGGCGAGATTCTTTGATGCTGAGAATGAGATCCGGCTGTTCCGCGCAGATGGCGGGCTGAGGGGTGTCCGGCTCTGTAAGGAGAGAGATGATATCTGCATCGAATCGAGCTTTTACATAGAAAATCCGGACTTTGGAAAGGAAATCAGAGTATGCCATCATTTGGATACAGATGAGGATGGCCAGACGTATATAAGAACGACTCGGCTGTGCGGTTGGACAGGGAGGTAAAGATGGCAGTAGATAAAAGAGTCAGAGCACCGTATAACTTTATACCGCTTTCAGATAAGATTCTGCTCCCTTATGACAGTGTTGAGAGTCTTCCGGCTCATGACAGGATAGATCCGTCGCTGAAAACGGGGGAGATTTGCGTAACTATGGTGGCGGATACGCCGGTATTTGTTAGTGACGGAGATAAGAATGATCCGCACTTTTTCCGTGGCAGTAACGGGAAATATATGATACCGGGGTCAACGATTCGCGGTATGGTTCGCGAGAATATGCAGATCCTCGGCTTTGGACTGATGCGCCCGGGAGAAGATTTGGAGGATATTCAAATCTACTTTAGAGAGATTGCTTCAGCCAGAGAAAGTGTCGGAAATCCACTGAAAGAGTACTATAGAGGGGCACTTGATGTTCAGACAAAACGTACAGTAACGGGAAGTACTTACACAATTCCGCAGAATGTTTGTGCAGGTTATTTACGCAAGGAGGATCAGGATTACAAAATCTATCCTGCAAAAGCTCCGTATCTCCGCGTATCCCGAAAACACCCGGATGTTGCGCAGTTCCGAGAGCGAGCAGAAGGCACAAATAACGCGCGTGTTGTCAAGGTCTTATATCAGCTTGAAGGGGATCGTGTAAAACGTCTATCCCGCTATGCGGAGAATTGCGATAAGGGAAATCTGTTGAGGGGAAACCTTTTGTACACAGGGAAATATGTAGGAAGAAAAGAGAATCATCTCTATTTATTTCCGGAAATGGATACAAGTGCGATTCCGCTGGATATCTCTCGTGAAGACGTCGTTTCTTATGCAGAGGACTGGGAAAACCGAGAAAACTCTCTGCGCGGTGGAGGATACGACCCCGCCTTTTGGGCACTGCCGGAAGATGGAGAGGAAAAACCTGTATTCTACCTTCGTCATGAGGGGCATACCTATTGGGGGATGTCGCTGTTCCTGAGAATTGGATACATCCATCCAATTTCAGACGGTTTGCCGAAGCGCCATAAAGACCTGCAAGATGCCTGCAAGATGCCTTTAGACTATCCGCGCGCAGTCCTCGGATTTGCCGGGGATGATGGAAGTGCCTATCGCTCAAGAGTGTCGTTCGGCGATTTTGAGGCAGAGAGCAATGTTTGCGAGGCGGCAGAATTGCGAACTGTACTGGGCAGCCCGAAGCCGAGCTATTATCCGGGGTATTTGTCGGAAGGTAAAAACTATAATGACGAAAATTTCAGGCTGAGAGGGTATAAGCAGTATTGGCTGAAAGAACTCCGGCTTACAGAAGGCAAGGACTCTGTGACAGCAAAACTCCGTCCACTGCCGAAAGGAACCAGGTTCAACGGTATTTTGCGCTATAGGAATTTGACGGAGGATGAACTGGGACTTCTGCTGTGGTCCTTGCGCCTGGAGGATGGGTGCTACCAGACGATCGGAATGGGGAAACCGTGCGGACTTGGCCGCATGAAACTGACGATCAAGGGGCTTAGAGAATACTCTCCAGCAGAGCTGTACTGTAGCGGAGGTTTCAATGCATCAACTCAGACGTGCGGGATTGAAATAGTCAACAAATATATTGAGACTTACGATATCGCTGCGGGCAAGAATATCTCAAAGAAACCGTCGCCCCTTCACAATCGCAAAGAACTAAAGGATTTCTTCTTTATGAAGAGAATGATTCGCCCGGTCGAGGAAGCAAGCTATATGACGTTGGACGAATACAGAAATATACGCAGCCCTCTGCCAACGGTTCAAAGCATTCGTGAAGAAGAGGAAACGCGGGCAGCCGAGTCAAAGCCGATGAGTGAAGACGAGATGAAGGCGGCATTGCTTGCGAAATTCGGTTCCAAGTATAAAAAGTAGCGCGTCTTATCAGGATAAGCGAGCGGGGGATCCTCATTGGATCCCCCGCATCCGAAAGGAGAAGGGAAATGGCACGTAAGATCATTCTGTTCCTTAGTGAATATAAGGAATCAGCGGGGGAAAGAAGATACCGCTGCCCTGTCGGTGACGATGTCATTGGAGCGCAGACCAATGAGGCTCCGGTGCATTACCTGCTGCGCCAATACAGCGATGTAAATGAGATCATCTGTATTGTAACAGAGAGAGCTAGAGAAAAGGGGTGGGAGGTATTCCAAAATAAGATCCGCGAAGAAAACGCGGATGTTGCAGTGACCGAAGTCCCCTACGAGGAAGGAAGCAATTTCGCTGAGGGGGCGCTGACGAAAATCATGGAAAAAGTGCGGGCTGGAGATGAGGTCCTGCTTGAAACGACCGGAGGTTTTCGCAACGCGGTGATGGATATGCTGCTTCTAAGCCGTGTCCTGTCTTATGTTGGAGTGAAAACGATCGGCGCGGTGTACAGCAACTATCAGAAGGCGGAGATAGAAGATCTTTCGCGTTTGATCGGCTTCTTCGATCTGGTCGGGGGTATGCAGGAGCTGACGTCCTTCGGAAGCGTAAAATCGCTCCGCGCCTACTACGCAGAGACCGATGACCAGAAGATCGAGGGACTGCTTTCTGCAATGGAAAATCTGTATGAAACGATCACTCTTTGCAAAACCAAGCGTATCGACGGGTGTATGCAAGCCTTCGATACGGCACTGACAGAAGCGGAAACCTGCGAGGATATGATGATGCGACAGCTCCTGCCTGCATTTCGCGGGAAGTTTGGTAAGAAGCTGACAACGCCGGGACTTATCAAGTGGTGCATTCAAAGTGACATGCTACAGCAGGCGGTGACTGTTTATACGGAGAGAATTCCGGCTTTCATCATCGAGTGCGGGCATTTTATAGAGGTAACTCCGTCTGCCAGGACTCCTGAAGTCAGAGAGTATGAGGATGCCGCGGCGGTGCAGTTTATGCGGGACTTTATGACGCTGTCAAAAAAGCCGGGTCCGGGCAGACGCCCACTGAGAACACTGGACGATAATTCGCCAATGGTCTATGTTGATACGATCGAACATCTGAAAGATATGCTCGTTCAATCCGGCTATAAGCTGCGCTGCCCGATTCCGCAGATGCAGCAGATTTGCAGGGATTATCTTTATATCAAAACGCTTCGCAATATGATGAATCATGCAAATGATGCCGGTACGCAGGACCAGCAGGATCTGACGAATTATCTATCCGAATATGGCTATGTGCTGCTGGAGGACACATCTGCGGAGACTTTGCGGCAGGCGGTTTTGCAGGGTATTCAAAATCTTAGACCGATTCCCAAAAAGGAGAGAGTACATTGAAGAAATTTATTACGGTGATCCCACTTCAGGTCCAGGGACAGTTGAGAAGGTATCATTATCAGGCAGCCGGGAACAGCCGCCTGCAGATGGACTCGTCAGCCAGTTTTCCCATCCTTGCTGCGGTAAACGGATATATAGAGCAGGGGGAGGAATTCCGCTTGTTTGCTGTTGCGGCGGACAGCGAGGACGGACGCAGAAATTGCGGCGTGCTGCAGGATGAGCTTGAAAGCTTGTGCAGGGAGAAGAATTGCCCCTGTCCGCAGATAGAAGTGATTTCGGCTCCAAGCGACGAGCGTGTGGCGTCACACGTTGCCGTATTCCAAAAGCTGATCGACTGCGTGGACGATGACGACGAGCTCTTTGCCTGCATTACCTACGGAACAAAGCCGCTTTCACAGGCGGTGCTTCTGGCAGTCCAGTACGCTTATCGTGTGAAGAAAAACGCATCGATCTCCTGTGTCGTATACGGGCAGATCGACCGCAGCAAGGGGAAGGAGCCGGAGCTATGGACAGCGCAGATCTACGATGAGACGGCACTGATCCAGCTGGGCGAGATCGTGTGCGTTCTGGCGGAGCGAGGAACGGCGGACCCGAAGGCGGCCATCAATACGATCCTTTCAATGTGAGAGGAGGATATTGAGATGCGGGATAAAAAGAAAGAAATGCGTCTGAATGAGGCTGTTCGGGAGTGGAAGCGGCTGGGTGCGGCGGACGAGGCACGGAGGGATGCCCTGTGGGGGGATATTTTCCTTCTTGCCTTTGAAATGTTTGATGATGGAAGCGAGCGTTTCCTCTCTGTTTTTCAAGAGACTCTGATGAACTACTCATTGGAGAAAGGCCCGTTTTCCAATTATTTCTCATTTGTCTACAGCCGCCGGAAAAAAGATGCCTTCGACGACGTGCTTTCCCGTTCCGAGCAAATCGACAGCTTTGATAAGCCGGTCGGAGAGGATGAATCCACCACGCTGCAGGATCACTGCGCGGCGCCGGAGGCCGAGCAGCCCGAGGCACGCTATGCGGCAGAAGCGCCTCTGGAGGAGCTGACGGCACAGATCTTGAACTTTGCGCAGCGCCATCAGGGGCAGGCCTCAAACGAGAGACGAAGAGAGTGGTTCCGCTTGTTTTACACTGAGGACATGACGGAATCCCTCAAGCTTGTAGCGCTCAGTTTTATGCACGAGCGAGACGTATTTGAAGCTATGAAGCTTCCTTACCTGGACTTTTATATGGCCGAGCGCTGCCGCAGTATGGCAAAGATCACCGAAACGCCGCTCAAGCCATACAGCGCGGTGGTTCCGGAGCGGAAGGGCGTGGATACGGAAACCCCGGTGCCTTTGCCTGCGGATGTTTCCTTGAGCTTCAAGCGCATTTGCGAGGGCGAGCGCGTGGGCGCATCCGCCCGCAGTGAGCAATATAAGCGCTACAAGGCAGAAAAAGAAATGATTCTGGAGGCGCTGAAATGCTGACACAATACAAGCTGACGCTTCGCCCGGAGCGGTCATGCACGCCGCGTTCAGAATGGGCATATCGGCTTTATGCGGCTCTGCTCTCGGAAGCCTCGCAGGACTTTGCGGTATCGGTTCATCAAGACGCGGTGACGCCGGTCAGCCAGTTTTTGACCGGCACGCCGCAGAGCCTGCAATGGACAGTCAACCTTCTTGGGCAGGAAAGCGAGGCGATGCTTTCTCCGGTTTTGGAGCGACTCGACCGCATTTGGCTGGAAAAAGATCGGGTCACCCTGCTGACAGAAAGACGGAGCAGCTGCGTAATCCGCGATGTGGATGAGCTGTTTACCCTCGCCGCGCACGGTGGCGGAACACATCAGCTGCGCTTTTGTACATCGACCTGCTTTAAGAGTCAGGGACGGTATCTCTCGCTGCCGACAACGCGCCTGATCGTACAAAGCTTAATGAAGAAATGGAACGGCTGCATTCCCGAATGCCCGATCGAAGATGAGGACGGTCAGGGAATGGAGGCGCTGACCGTTGGGCTGCGGCCGCGCAGCTTTAGGCTGCATGACCAAACCTATTATCTGAAGGGGAATGCCATCCCCGGCTTCGTGGGAGAGCTGACACTGGAAAACCAGCTGGACGGCTTCCACAGAGAGCTTGCAAACGCACTGCTGTATTTTGCGGATTTTGCAGGCGTCGGCATAAAGACAACGCTTGGCATGGGCGGCGTTGAACACATCACGCATACATAGCAAAAAGGGAACGCATTTCTGCGTTCCCTTTTTGCTTTTGCCCTGAATTGATCCGCTTGCAAGACGATACGATAAGGAAAGGAATCATAACCGAAGGAGGTGAAGACCATGAAGAAGGTGCTTTGGATATCCCGCCACGAGATGACGCCGGAACAGCGCTCGGATCTGGACCGCATCACGGGCGGTGCGGAGCTGCTGCTCTGGAAGGAGACCGTCACCGACATCGCAAAGCTGCTGCCGCTGCTGCAGCAGGCGGATGCCGTGGCGGCGGTGCTTCCGCCGGAGCTGCTGGCAGAGCTGCTCGCGCTGGCGGGCGACAAGCCGGTGCTGTGCGCGGTGAGCGAGCGGAAGGCCACGGGGCGCTTCCACACCCTGCCGGATGGACGGCGCGAGCAGGAGTTCGCCTATGTCCACGGCGGCTGGGAGCAGCTCCTGCGCATGGACGTGCGGACACGGCGGCTGTAAGCCGCCCCTTGACAGAAGAAAAGACGGCGTCACACGGAACCTTGTGTGACGCCGCCTTTTTTGTCCCCGTGAGGGGAGCGGGCTGCATCTTTCTGTCACGGTAATGACAATTAAAGACAAGGAGTTGCTGTCCCCGTGAGGGGAGCGGGCTGCATCATCACAAATGAAAAACACCAAAACCATCTATACTAAGGAGTTGCTGTCCCCGTGAGGGGAGCGGGCTGCATCTACCCTGCGTGTGACAGGCATCTGCTCCACGCTGTTGCTGTCCCCGTGAGGGGAGCGGGCTGCATCGGCAAAAGGATACAAACCCGTATTAGCATTTTTGTCGGATCTTCACAGCTCGTAAGCGTAGTATACCATACTTCGGTGCAGAAAGGCAAGCTATTTTGTGCGTATCAAACAGAAACGACGGATCTTTTTTGACATTCGTTTCCGCGCACCCCATGTTTTCAAGGTGGAAAACACACCTGAAAAACACAGGTTGGCAAATTTTCGGAGTCTGCCCTGAAAAAGGCGAGGCAGACGACGATGAGTAAGTAGGGGGCGCAAGAAAATAAAAAATCCAGTCGCCCTGAAATAAGACGAAATGCTTGCGATCTAATAATAGAAAGAGAATAACGAAAGGATGAACCAATATGATGAATACCGCAATGATCACGGCCGGGCAGGCCGCCCGCGCCATGGGGCTTGACGAAAAGGAAATGGCGGTGCTGCTGCATGAAAGCGGCGTATGCACGGCAAACGGATTGCTCACACCGGCTGACACGGAAACGCTGCTGAGCTACTTGGCGGGACGGCAGGAGGACAGCAGACGCAGAGCGCAGGAGAACCTGGAACAACTCGCCGCGCGCTACGCCTTCCTGATCGACACCTGCTCGCTGCTCGATGAGCATTTCCCTGCGCTGGTGGAGCATCTGATGCCGCTGCTGGAGGCAAACGGCAAGAAGCTGTTTGTTCCGTCGGGGGTTCCGGCAGAACTGCGCAGCCTGCTTGCGAAAAAACCAGAACTGCGGGGCCGTATCGCAACGGCGGCGCAGATCCTCGCGGGGCTGAAGGAGAAAGGCCTTGCAGCGATCTGCGGCGGAACGGACGAGACCTTCGCCGACAAGCAGATGCTGGAGGTGGCAACGAAATTCCTGACGAGCACGGAACTGCTGGTCATCACCCAGGACGATGGGCTCTCCAACGACCTGATGGGCCTCAACCGTCTGCGCTCCGTGCAGGGAAAGCGCCTGAGCGTGGGGCGCATCAACCGCTACGGCTACCTGTCTCGCTACCTCACAAAGGAGCAGCGCTCCGCGAGCGGAGGCTCACGCGGGAACGGCGACCTTCGCTCGGCGGCAACGCTGTTCCCGGAGGACAGAGAGCGGATCCCTGTGGCGCAGGTGCCTTCGAGCGGGGTGGCTGTGTTCGGCGAAAAGGTGTATCGCCTCGGCAGGAGGATCGCAACCGGCGGCGAGGGATGCATCTACGATCTTGAGGACGGAACGGTTGCCAAGATCTACCACCAGGACAAGCTCACGGTGGGGCGCAGAAAGAAGCTCGAACGCATGATAGCAGAGCCGGTGTGCTGCGCTGGTGTCTGCTGGCCCAGGGAACTGCTGAGCGATGCAGAGGGCAACTTCGTGGGGTACCGCATGGAGTGCGCCCACGGCACGGAGCTTCAGCGAGCACTGTTCACGCGGCCTGCGCTGGAGGCACACTTTCCCGAATGGAAGAAGGCTGACACAGTACAGCTGTGCATCACGATCCTCGAGAAGATCTGCGCCCTGCACGAGCACGGGATCATCCTCGGCGACATCAACCCGCTGAACATCCTGGTGGTCTCCGCGACGGAGGTGTGGTTCGTGGACTGCGACAGCTACCAGATCGGCGGCTATCCGTGTCCGGTCGGCACGGTCCGCTTCACCGCTCCCGAGATCCAGAAGCGAAACTTCGCAGACTTTCTGCGCACGGAGGGAAATGAAGCGTTTGCCATAGCAACGCTGCTGTTCATGATCATGCTGCCGGGCAAGTCCCCCTACGCGCAGGAGGGCGGCGGTGATTTGGGCGAAGCGATCCTGGCGATGGACTTCCCTTATCCCTGCGGCGACAACCACAGCGACAAAACGCCCGAGGGGGCATGGCGCTTCCTGTGGAGCCATCTTCCGAGGTACATCAAGGAGTACTTCTACGGTACCTTCCAGCGCGGTGGCGCATACAGTACCGAACAGACGAGGCGCTCGGCCCAACAGTGGCTTTCGGCCTTCCGGTACTACCTTGGTCTGCTGGAGGACGGAAAAATGCAGGATCCCGAGTCGGCAGAGATATTCCCTTCCCGCTGGAAGGTGACAGACCCTGCCGCGAGAACAGTGTGGAAGCGCTGCACATGCCTTGAGTGTGGAAACCCCTACGACATCATGGAGAGTGAAAGGGACTACTACCTGAAAAACGGGCTTGAGATTCCCAAGCGCTGTCCCACCTGCCGCAGACTGCGGCGCAAACTGGGAAGCATGAGCTTTTCCGGCAGCAGAGAGCTTTGAAAGGAGTCAGAAGAATGTGGAAAACACAGGTTGATCATGTGACAGGCCGCGGGCATCGGAGGCAGGAAATGCCCTGTCAGGATCGCGTGCTGTCGATGGAGAGAAACGGCGTGACAGTTGTCGCGCTGGCAGACGGAGCGGGGTCTGCCCCCCTGTCGCACGAGGGCGCGGAATGCGCGGTGCAGACCGCGTGCACCCTGCTGTGCGAACGCTTTGACGAGATCTTCAATGCGCGCCGCCCGGCAGAAATGCGGCAGTTCCTGCTCTCGGGTGTTCGTGACAGCATTCAGCACCGCGCAGAAGCTTTGGGCGCGGAAAAGAATGATCTCGCGTGTACATTGCTGGCAGTGGCTGTGCGCGGTGATGCCTATCTGCTGTTCCATGTGGGAGACGGTGTGATCGGCTACCGGAAATCCGACAAGCTGCTTGTCGCTTCAGCTCCGCAGAACGGAGAGTTTGCAAACATGACAACCTTTGTGACATCTCCTGACGCCCTGCTGCACTCTCGTGCGCTACGGGGGATCCAGCCGCAGATCGAAGGCTTTGTCCTGATGTCGGACGGCTGCGAGGCAGCGCTGTACCACAAGGGAAGAAACCGGTTGGCACCTCTGATCCACAAGCTCTTCCAGCGCTTGCAGCTGCTGAGCAGCGAAGCATCGCAAATGATGATGGGGGCAGTGATGGAGCACGCGATAGCAGAGAGAACGCAGGATGACTGCAGCATGGCTCTGCTTGTGCGCAAGACGAACCCATTCGATGCGTGGCTGCAAATGACCCAAAGGGAAAAGGCTCAGGTGCTTGGCATTGCGACCGGAAACAGAAACCGCCGCAGATGTGCAATTCAACAGTACGCAAGGCTGTGTGGTGCAGGAAACGGGCAAAAGGATGCTGACTGCGTTTTTTGAAACGTGAAAAAAATGCAGTCAGCTCTGAAAAAAGTGCCTGCGCTGCCGAGTACAATATGGAGACTCATAAAACAGAACGATACGGATTTGAAAGGAGAATACCTCTATGATGAACTACAATGCAATGCTCTCCGGCCTGAGAGACCTGGTGGACAACCCGACGCCTCGCGTACCGGTGCTGCTGTGTCTGGATACCAGCGGATCCATGGTGGGAGACCCCATTCGAGAGCTGAACCTTGGCGTTCAGCAGTTCCTGACAGAGGTGAAGGGCGACGATCTGACGCGTTGCTCCGCGGAGACTGCGGTGGTGGCGTTCAACGACAGCGCAAGCTGCGTGGCAGATTTCGGCACAGCGGACAAACTGCTGGTGCCGGAAATGGAAGCCGAGGGAATGACCTGCATGGGTGAAGGCCTGTCACTTGCCCTTGACTTGCTGGAAAAGCGCAAGGCGAAGTACAAGGCAACGGGCGTGGACTACTACCAGCCGATTCTGGTCGTGATGAGCGACGGCTTACCCAATGGGAATCGGAGGGTGTGGGATGAGGCGGTTGAACGCATCCGAGCGCTCTGCGCATCGCGCAAGCTGTCCGTGGTGGCGGTGGGAATCGGCAATGACGCAGACATGGAGATGTTGGCCAGAGTCAGCCCGAGACAGCGACCGGTCCGACTCAACGGCCTCCGGTTCCGCGAGTTCTTCGCGTGGCTGAGTCGCAGCGTCACAAATGTGACGGCCTCGTTGCCGGGGGATGAGCCGGGCATGGATCTGGATGCGCTTCAGGCGTTATCCGCAGAACCGTGGCCCGAGGACACACTGTGAGGAAGAGGGGGGAGAAGCGCACAGCGTGAAACACAAGGACAAAGGCAGCCGATCTTTTGATTGGCTGCCTTTCTCTGTGCCGTGGAATATGGAATCGAACTTGTTTATCCGATATGCTGTAAACAAGTTTTCCGGAATTGACTTGACGTATGACAAGTAGCAATACGCAAAAATCGTGCGGCGCGACTGCACGAATGTAGTCGATGACGAAAACAATAATGTTCTAAATAGCATGCATCGCTCATTCCATCAATCATTTTCTCGATACACATGAGTGATGCCCTCCGAACGGGCACAATCAGCGCGTGAAAACCTCTGCCTCTCGCAGAAATTTTCAGATTCTTCCCTTGGGTACCTTTTCAAATGGATTCCAATCCGTTATAATATATCTACCAACCTAACGAATAACGCGAGGTGCCGCCATGAAAACGAAAGATACGCCGAAGCAATACGTCATCTACTCCCGCAAGTCCAAATTCACCGGCAAGGGCGAGAGCATCGAGAACCAGATCGAGCTGTGCCGCCAGTACATCGCCATGCACTTTGGCGAGGAAGCGGCGGAAAACGTGCTGGTCTACGAGGACGAGGGCTTTTCCGGCGGCAATCTGGAGCGCCCGCAGTTCAAGAAAATGATGAAGGACTCCCAGAAGATCGCCTTTGCCGCCATCGTGGTCTACCGCCTCGACCGCATCAGCCGCAACATCGGCGACTTTGCGAAGCTCATTGAGGATCTGGGCGACCGGCACATCGACTTCATTTCTATCCGAGAGCAGTTCGACACGTCCTCGCCCATGGGCCGCGCTATGATGTACATTGCGTCCGTGTTCTCCCAGCTGGAGCGGGAAACCATTGCCGAGCGCATCCGGGATAATATGCATGAGCTGTCCAAGACCGGGCGCTGGCTGGGCGGCACAACGCCCACGGGCTACGCCTCGGAGAGCCTGTCCAGCGTGACGGTGGACGGCAAGGTGAAGAAAGCCTGCAAGCTCAAACCCATTCCGGAGGAAATCCAGCTGGTCAAGACGATCTTCTCCGTGTTCATGGAAACCGGCTCTCTCAGCAAGACCGACCAGTACCTGCTGGAGCACCGCTGCGTCACGAAGCGCGGCAAGCAGTTCACACGCTTTGCCATCCGGGGCATTCTGACCAATCCGGTCTATATGATCGCCGACGACACGGCGTATCAGTATCTGAAAGAGAACAATGTGGATTTGTTTGCCGAGCGTTCGGAATTCGACGGCGAGCACGGCGTCATGGCATATAACCGCACGCTCCAGCGCCCCGGCAAGGCGAATCAGATCCGTCCCATGGAGGAATGGATCGTGGCGGTGGGTAAGCATCCCGGCATCATCGCAGGCAGCGATTGGGTGCAGGTGCAGTCCATGCTGGACGTGAACAAATCCAAGAGCTACCGCAGACCGCGCAGCAACGTTGCACTGCTGTCCGGCCTGCTGCGGTGCGGCGAATGCGGCGACTATATGCGCCCGAAGCTGACCAACCGCCGCACGGCGGACGGCGAGCTGATCTACACCTATATGTGCTCCACCAAGGAGCGCAGCCACGGCACGGTCTGCGCCATGAAGAACTGCAACGGCAACACGCTGGACGCCAAGATCATCGAGGAGATCCGCAAGCTGTCCGCCGACAAGGAGACCCTTACCCGGCTGCTGGCGCAGACCAAGAAGGTCATCAGCGGCAGCAAGGAGGGCTACGACGCAGAGCTTGCGCTGCTCCGGGAAAAGCACGCCGAGACGGAAGACCGCATCAAGCGGCTGGTGGAGTCCCTGTCCGTTGCCAGCGACACCTCTGCAAAGTACGTCATGGAGCAGATCGACGCGCTCCATCAGGAGAGCGAGACTCAGCAGCTGCGCCTTGCCGAGCTGGAAGCCCTCACCGAGCAGAGCCGGATGCTCCATCAGGAGTTCGCCTTCCATCAGGAGATGATCGAATCCTTCGCCAGCGCGGTGGATTCTGCCACGCTGGAGGAAAAACGCCGCCTGCTGCGCACCATCGTCAAAAAGGTGGTCTGGGACGGCAAAAATGCCTATGTTTACCTCTTTGCAGAGGATGGAGAGGCGGATTTGCCCCCTGTTGAGCAACCTATGTGTCTGTTGGGAGAGGATAGCGAATGAGATCCTGATGCATTTTCGGGCACAGCGGAAGCTGCAGGGCGAGGTATCGCTGTCGGACGCCATCGAGACGGGGCCGGAGGGGGACGCCCTGTACCTCAGCGACGTGGTGGGCGAGGAGGACACCATGCTGGAGGAGCTGCAAAACAAGGAAAACCGTCAACTCATCCGGCGGCTGGTGGCGGAGGTGCTAACGGAGCGGGAGGCGGACATCGTCCGAAGGCGCTACGGACTGGAGGGGCGGCTGCCCCAGACGCAAAAGCAGGTGGCAGCGCTGTACGGTATCAGCCGCAGCTATGTATCGCGCGGCGCTTATTGTAAGTGAAGCCAGGAAAGCCTTGTGGGACAAGACTTCCCGAATTCCGAGAATTTATTGGGTAGCGCCGCGCTTAATGTAAGTGCTGTGCAAAATAAACAAAAACACAGGCGACCATTCATCAAAAACGCGAGAGCAGAAAGATGCCGATTACCAGCATTAAGAGCGATGTGTTATAATCGAGGTACTACCAATTTTGAGGGAGAACACCTATGACAGAAGTTGATCGCGACATTGCATTAGTCTTATTGAAGCATTTGTGGGAACGGGAATTGATTACTGAAGAAGTCTACATTGCAGCCTGCAATTCCAAAGTATTCGATAGAAAGAACTTTACTCCGGTGGCAGAATCCTTTGAAACTGAAATCGGGGAAAGTGATATAGCTGACTGAATAGAAAGGCAAAAAGAGACGGTTTGAACCGTCTCTTTTTCTATATAAAAATATAAGGGAGGAGGACGCACCCATGGCCGTATTCAGGGTGGAAAAGACGCGGAACTATACCGTCATGTCAAATTACCATCTGCGGGACAAGTCCCTGTCGCTGAAGGCCAAGGGGCTGCTGTCCCTGATGCTGTCGCTGCCGGAGGATTGGGACTACACCACCAGGGGGCTGGCCTACATCTGTAAGGACGGTGTGGACAGCATCTGTGCCACGGTGCGGGAGCTGGAGGGCGCTGGGTACATTGTGCGGGCGCGGGAACGTCACGCAGACGGTAAGGCGCACCTCCACAATCATGTGGTGGTGAACTCTGTGTCCTTCGTGGACGGCAAAAAATATCACAGCAGCCCCGGCAGTTACTATTTTGAAGTGCGAAGCACATCCGACACCCTGTGCCGGGAAAACGACCTGTCTGTAATCGCACCGCAGGGCAAGGGGAAACACTACGCCGAATGGAAAGCGGAGAACACCGGCAAGCCCACTATCCGCAGCATCATTCGCGGCGATATTGACCGATTCATCGGAGAGGCGTATACATACGAGACGTTTCTGATGCTCCTGCGGCGGGAGGGGTATGTGGTACAGAACCGCCCCGACCGCAAATATGTGACCGTGCTGCCGCCGGGCGGCAAGCGGGCGATCCGGCTGGATAGCCTGGGCGACGGGTACACGGAGCAGGACATCCGTAGACGGCTGGCTGTCTAGCGGGAGGGCGGGGCACAGACTGCACCGGCCATGACACGCACGGGTAAGCGCTACCGCGTCAGAGGAAAGCGCCCTACCGGGCCAAAAAAGAAAACTACGGGGTTTCAGGCGCTGTATCTCAGATACCTGTACCTGCTGCGAGGGACACATCGGAAGAAGCACTTTCGGCGCGTCCCTTTTTCCGTGCGGCAGGAGGTCGTCCGACTGGAACGCTATGACCGGCAGTTTCGGTATCTGTGGGCGAACGGCATGACCACGGCAGGGGATTTGGAGCAGCGGATCACCGCCCTTGAACGGGAGATATACGACGGTGAGCAGCAGAGAAAACCACTATATCGGGAAAGGAGAGATGCAGAAGATGAGGCGTACAAAACACAGTGCAGCGCCGAGATCGACCGCCAGACCGCCGCCCTGCGGGAAAAGCGGAAGGAGCTTGCCATGTGCCGCAGGATACTGGAGGATGTGCCTTTGGTATCCCAGCAGGTGCAGCAAGCCGAGGCGGAACGACGGGAAGAAATGAAAAAGGAGGCGCGAAAGCATGAGTACCAACGGTGAAACCGCCGATATGGTGGTGCGGGAGAGCATCCAGATCACGGAGAGTGCTGTTAAGCTGGCGGGGCTGGGCGCAAAGAATCTGGCGGCTCTGCTGATGGCAGTAGCCAAGGACAACCCTAAGTTGTCCGGTAAGACGGGACTAAAGCGGCTGATCCAGGACGGCGAGGAGTTGGCCATATTCTCCGTCAAACAGGAGGATCTGCGGGGCTTCCAAATGGAGAGCAAGCGGTACGGTGTTTTGTTCTATCCCGTTATCAATCGGGTGGAGAAAACCGGCACAGTGGAGATTATGGCGAAAGCCAAGGACGCCCGACAGATCAACCGCATCTTTGAACGGATGGGCTATCCTGCGCCGGTACGGGAGGACGACACCGCAAAAAAAGCGAACCCCCGCGTTCGGTCAGAGAACAGCTTCAGAGAGCGCGGGAATGGTGCCAGAACGTCTACCGAGATGGATAAGCCATCCGTGCGGGCGAAAATGCTGGAGCTGAAAGCAGAGCTGGAAGCCGCCAGACAGCGAGAACCCGTTATCCCGGTCAAGGAAAACGATCTGGTAAAATGAAGCTGCGCTGGCGGCAGGTAAAATTCTGACAGCAAAGGTCTGGGGCTTCATAATGATGTCATCTGAAAGGAACGGTGATACCATGATGAAAAAGAAAGTGATTTGCTGTGTAGGATTGGTTCTGAGCATGATATGTCTCATAGGTTGTGCAGCCAAAGGCACGCAGGACACCTCAATTCCTACACCGGCAGTCATTCCCCCACAGACGGAAGCACCTGCTGCCAGCGAACCCCAATCCATTCCTGAGTCTGAGCAGACGACTCAGGAAACCACCACCCCAGTGGTGGAACAAGCCAAGACAGCGGACACTCCGGTAAACGCAGATACCGAAGTACCGCAGGCTGCGCCTGCACCCGCCACACAGCCCAAAGACACAGAGGACATTCCCTCCGAGACTGTCCACGCCAAGACCGGCTATGTGGAGCCGGAGCCGACACCGGAACCGGAACCTACGCCCGAACCCACAGCCCCAGCAAACCGGCAAGCAGCCATTGATGCGGCCAATGCCTACGCGGTAACGCAGTACGGTGTCATCACAGATGGCAGCCTGACGCTGGACAACAGTGCGTACCGCTTCCCTGCATCGGTAGCGGCGGATGCCTCGCAGGAGACACTGGAGGCCAAGGCGCGGGACATGGTGGACTACACCTTCTGCCAGCTCATGATGCAGGCCGGTGTGGACACGCTGGCCGATGCGGACCTCCGCTGTAATGTCTGCATCGTAGAGGACGGCATAAGCCTGCTCATCTATGTTCTCTATGCAGGCTGAGAAAAAACAATACGCGAAGACCTCTCTGTAAACAGAGAGGTCTCAGACTGTCAAAAAACCTGCCCGGTTACAAGTATCGGGGGGAAGGATAGTGTGAAAGGGAACCGTCAGGGTTCCCTTTCGCGTTCAATCACCCACCTCCAATGCTCTGTTTCGTAGGAACGGACGATTTGTCAAGCTCTTTGTGCGCCCCGTACCCTACGGGTGGTTCAACGCACCTACCCTGTAGGGCGGGATCCATGTATCCCGCCGTTTTGCTCCTGTCATTCCGAGTTTGTAGGGGCGGACGACTCTGTCCGCCCGCGCACACTGGCGTGGGAATCCGCCTTTCCAAAAAGGGGAGCGGATTGCCGCGTCGCTGCGCTCCTCGCAATGACAGACTTTTTCGACAGTCTCAGAGGCGGGGCCTTGAGCCGCCTTTGCTGTTTTGCAGGAGCGAGCAGCAGAAAATGCAATTCATGCAGGAACACCCTGCATGAAACAGTTTAGCGCTGT
>ERZ1026772.478-NODE-478-length-29351-cov-6.346054_pt1 | contig 29351 bp, 22 predicted proteins | sample MGYA00380124_ERZ1026772 | MGnify/ENA primary metagenome ERZ1026772 (study PRJEB33269, sample SAMEA4719760) | human gut metagenome | biome: human-associated habitat; feature: organic feature; material: feces | place: Cameroon | collected 2013-10 ...
CGATGGACAATGACCCTGAAGTGCTGCATGATGGAATCAGGCAGATATATGTGCTTGACTGGCTGGTGAAGAGGTATTAATTTGATGTTGGCAAGGAAAAGGGAGGAAAAATATCTTCAAAAGCTTGCTAGTTTGAAAATAAAGTCGTAACTTTGCGCTATGGAATTTTAAAACAGATGGTTATGAAGTACTTAGACCCTAAGGCAGACCTTACGTTCAAGAAGATATTCGGCAATCATCCTAAAAGACTGATCAGTCTTCTGAACGCCCTTCAGTCACTCAACGAAGATGAGTTGATACAACAACAGCAGTATCTCCCAACAGTAGAGGAACTGGAGATTTCCGGCTTTACAGATGCCGAACTCAGAGCCTATGACAAATTCTGGGATTCTGTAAGTGTTGAAAGAACTCTTCTGGATGACCGATATCAGAAAGGCATGACCCAGCGAAGCTTAGAGATTGCCAGGAAGATGCTGTCAAAGGGTATGGATGAAGCGATGGTGATGGAAATAACGGGGGTATCGGCAGAGCAGATAAAACTGCTGAAAGAGGAGAAATAGATGGCTTACGCATCATGTTGTTTAATCTTCCTTATGATAGAAAAATGATGAGGGCTGCAATCGGCTTTGTTACCATTTGCAGCCCTCTCAACAATAGTTACCTTATATATAAGATAGGTGAATCCCCCATAAAACCTGACTTTTCTGATTTCAGTAAGCGGTTTTAGCTTAAAATATTTTAAAACCACATCAAGATATTGGCATTTTTTTGTTTTTCTTATTGTTATTTCAATTTATTTCTATATCTTTGCATTTGGATTGCATAGCCAGATTGGAGTTGTCGCTGTTAGACGAGTTCTTGCATGATAACCAAGTCGGCAGCCTACGCCGTGCTGAGTGTAGTGAAGTCTCAGGCTAATCTATACCAAGCGGGCAATGGGTGGGAATAGCAGTCCAGACATAGAAGGCGTTTATCGACGCTTTGTTCTTGACACATCGAAATCTTGCAACCCTCGATATTATAGTCTGGAACTTAGTCAACGGTAGATGTCCCGGGTGTGATTATATCAATCCCGTGGAGACTTGTAGGTATGGATTGTACTCTTTTCGAGCGCAATCAGATGTATTATACAGGTCTCTTTACGGACGTGGTTTTCATATCGGCGTGGGCTCTGACGTTGTCTGTTCGACTATAATAGGCAGTGCAAGAGCCTCGATGTGTGGAATGGGCAACAGGACGACTCCACGCTTTTTTTGTGTCGCAATTTAACGGTTTTTCTGTCTAGAAATAAGTTAACACCGATATGAAAGTCGATGAATGGACATCTAACGATGGACACACCCTAGGAGGTGGTGAATACCCTCCTTGCGCTGGACTTACCTCCAACGTCCTCCCCGAAGCTCAAAGCACCATTTCCGCAGAGAGCTCACAAACAGGGGTGTCCACCAAAAATGCACTTTTGGCAACTAAGCCTAAAGCACAACGAGAGGCAGATATTCCTCATTGGTATGCCTTACGAACTACTTATGGCAGAGAGAAAAAGGCATACGACTATTTGACCGCCAAAGGTATCACGGCTTTCTATCCTACCACTAATGTAGTAAAACTTATAAAAGGTAAGCGCAAAAATGTTACCGAGTCACGTTTACCCAACATCTTCTTTGCCTATGGAACAGAAGAGCAACTCAAAGAATATGTTTATGACAACGTAAACCTCCCATTCCTCCGTTTTTATTATCGTCACTACCACGAAGGGAACAAGATTATAAAGACTCCATTGATAGTTCCAGACAATCAGATGGACAGTCTGAAAATCATCTGTGCTGCTGATGCAGACAATACCTTCGTATCTTTAGTCAAAGTTCCAAAGTTTGAGAAAGGACAGCTGGTAAAGGTTATTGATGGTGCATTTAAAGGAGTGACAGGAAGAGTTGCAAGATGGCATGGGCAGCAGAGAGTCGCAGTGATAGTTGATGACTTGGTAACAGTGTGTACTGCATATGTACCAAGTGCGTTTTTGGAAAAAATGTAAAATAATAAAAACACGTATGAATATTTCATTAATTGCAAATACTGGCATTCATTTTCAAACGGAAGATTTTGAAATAAAGGCAGAAGATAGTTTTATTGACAAGGAGGGCAATTTCTTAAATCCTTTGTCGATGGAAGACGAAAATGGTTATTTGATGCCATTGGTTTTCCATGAAAGCTATAATGTAATGGACGACAATTGGACATTGGAGTTGGCTGTCAATTTTTCTGGTGGTCAAATCGTGCGACTAGATGAATTGAGAAAACATTCTCCTATACCTTATATATATACAAATCCTAAAGGTGAAGAAGTTTTAGTGGATGAGTCTAAAATTGATTTTTCCACATTGGATGTGTTCTCTGATAAGGAATGTTATTCAGACTATTGCTTTGCAGGTTCCATCAATGAACATTTGTCTAAAGGAAATTGCCCATTAGATACAATAGAAAATAAATGGTTGCCTATTCCTTTATTTGAAAAAGATAAAATGGGACATGAATTGTTCGGTCCTACAGGATGGTGTAGAATGAAAATAGTTCCAGTCTCTAGAATAAAAAATGTGAGACGTTATCATCTTGTTTGGGCATTTGATACAACAAGTGCTCGAAATGCAATGTCTAGTGTTCAACCGTTTTTCTACGATGGTGAACAAGACAAGCATTATGTAGTAAGCGATGATATGTCATTGCTGTTTAATTATTTCTCCCCTAAACCGTATAATTGCGAATGGGTGGATGATTATTTGGCAGAGCTTATTCATGGTTCAAAAGAAAATACTGAATTAGAATCACCAGATGGCATATCTACACATTTCCGCTATATAGCTTATTACATAACCATTATTTCTTATTTGCAGAAATTAGGCATGACACCTGATGTAACTTTATATACGGATGCAGAAGAGAAGAAACCTGTTGATTTGGTTTTGGATATTGGTAATTCTCGAACATGTGGTGTTTTGTTTGAAGATGGAGATTTTACAAAGGTTGATATGCTTGAATTGCAAGATCTGACAGAACCTTGGAAAGTTTATAAAAAGCCGTTTGATATGCGTCTTGCCTTTCATCATTGCAATTTTGGTGAAATAGATTTGCCAGATCAGTTCTCTTGGCAAAGTTTTGTGCGCATAGGTGAAGAGGCTATAAAACTTATTTACAAGTCAAGACCTGAAAACGGAGTTTCACAGCGGACAACCAATTATTCTAGTCCGAAGCGTTATTTATGGGATGGTAGAAAATATGCTGGTCAATGGGATTTCTTGATGACGGAAGATGATGAGCAAACCGTCTTCAATCATTATGTAAACATTAAAGGACTGTCAGAGCAATTTGATAGTGATGGTTCTTTACGAAAGACAAATGACGGTGGAAGCTTTAGTTCTTTTTCTCGTCGTTCTTTGATGACTTTGGTGTTAATCGAAATTTTTCAGCATGCCAATTGTCAAATCAATGGTTTTGCATATCGTCAAAAGAGAGGTGAAATCAACATCCCTCGTTCTATTCGAAGCATAATCATTACTTGCCCAACTGCAATGCCGAAAGAAGAACAAGTGATATTGCGCCAATGTGCGGAAGATGCTTATGTCGCCTTGCTGAGAAGCAAAGATCCAAATCTTTATTATCAACCATATAAAGTAGAAGAATGGCAAGATAAGGTCAAGATAATTCCTTCGGTAAAAGACTTGATGGTAAATCCAAATAGCGTAAATGGTCAACGTACAAGAACCGAATGGGGATATGACGAGGCTACTTGTTGCCAACTGGTGTATTTATATGCGGAGGTAGCACAAAGATACTTAAATCATAGTGAAGACTTCTTTAATCTTTATGGACATGTTCGTAAGGAGTTTTTAGAAGATGGATATGATAAGAATTCTTTAACTATAGGTTCTGTGGATATTGGTGCTGGCACTACCGACTTAATGATATGTGCTTATAAGTATGACCAGAAAGGTGTGAGTAAACTGACTCCACAGCCTCTTTTCTGGGATAGTTTCTATTATGCAGGAGATGATATTCTTGAGGAATTAGTTCGTTCTATCATCATAGAAGGTCAAAGCAAAGAAATCAAAGCGTTGTATGAGGGACCTATTTTCAATGCCGTTTGTTCTACCTATATGGCGTTATCTGATGCCGATTTTTTGGAAGCGTTAAATCTAAAAGGAAAAGTTTCTTTTGCGAATGTAACTGAAGCAGAGAAGCAAGAACTCAAGTACTTATATGCTTCTCGTGAAACCTCTGAAAGAATCCACAATTTCTTTGGAAAAGACAAGGCTCTGATGGATTACAAAGATCGTTTGATCCGTCAAGACTTTAACGTTCAGATTTCTGTTCCGATGGGATTGAAACTGTTGGATATGTTGCGATTGGGTCGCAAATCGACCTTGTTGAAGTATGAGGATTTCTTCGATGAATTGCAACCTGCAGATTTTATTTTGCAACATTTTACAAAGCATTTCAGTTTGGAATCTAACGGAAAAGTATATGTTGACTTTGACTTTAAAAAGATAGTTTGGAACTTTGATGTTGAACGAATCTCTCAGATTGTCGTATCAAAAATAGAACCACTGATGAAGCAACTTGCCATCGTATTGAATACCTATAATTGTGATATAGTTTTGTTGGCAGGAAAGCCAATGTCTCTGAAGCCTATCACAGATCTATTCTTGAAATATTATCCAACATCGCCAAATCGCCTTATTCGCTTGAATGATTATCGAGTAGGTGAATGGTATCCTTTTGCAGATGGATTGGGTTATTTCAAAGACCAAAAATCATTGGTAGCAGTAGGAGCGATGATTGGCTATATGTCTTCAAATGGTGGAATCAATGGTTTTCACATGGATATGAGTCATTTGAAGAAGGATATGGTTTCTACTGCCAATTATATGGGCTTGTACAACGTGGTTAATCAAAAGGTTGCCGAGGCAATACTTTCTCCAGAACAAAACTCCGCAACTTTCGAGGTACATGGTTTCCCTTTGTTCATAGGATGCAAACAATTGGTGTCGCAATTCTATCAAGCTCGTCCAATTTTTTCTTTGGATTTAGCAGATGATGTAGAATTAAGTACGATTTCTTTGCCTTTGAGAGTTTCTGTTGTCAGAAACTATTCGCAAGATAAAGAAGTTTTAAAGATAGTTTCTGCTGTAGATGCTACAGGTAAACCTGTTTCTATGCAAAAATTGAGATTTGGTGTTCAAAGTTTGGCTAGTGACGGTGCCTATTGGCTTGACAAAGGTGAGTTTGTCTTGAGTATTAATGGTTAATGATGTAAATGATGAACAACATTATAGAAAGTAAAAATCAAGAAATGGTTCAGAATATTACTGAACAGATTGATTCTTTAAATAGTTTCGCAAAATGGAGCGATAAGAACCTTCAGGAAAGTCGGCGTGAAGAAACCTACAAGAAAATTGTAAACTTACGCCGCCAACTAAAAAGATTGCGTAATTCCTTGGAGAGTAATCCTGCGATTGCTGCTTTTGGCGAAAGTCAAAAGGGCAAAAGTTACGTTATCAGTTCTTTGTTAGCTCGAAAAGGTCAGCAGTTTATGGTTGTTGACCCAAAGACAGGCAAACAATATAATTTTGTAGAGGAATTTAATCCTATCAGCAGAGATGTTGAAGCTACTGGTGTCGCTACACGATTTACTGCTTCTTACCAAATTATAGATGATAGTTTCCCCGTTTTAGTAAAGGTTTTGAGCATAGCCGATATGCTAAACATCTTGTGTGATACAGCATATAATGATGTGGTGGCTCATTCTGTAATTAACAAGGAAGATATTGATGACTTTATTCGTTCCCAAGAGCGACGTTATAAGGGTAATGTCGTAGTACAGGAGGTCTTGGATGAAGATGATATAGCCAATGTTAGAGAATATATCAGATTGCATGTGGGAGAAATAAAGGCGAAAGAACTCTTGGACTCTTGTTTTTTTGATGTATTGACTCGTATTATAAAAAGTGTTCAACCTGCTGAATGGCCTCATGTCATGTCCAAGTTGTGGTATGATAATCCTGACATTACCAATTTGTTCGTAAGATTGCTTCAAGGTTACGAAACATTGCATTTTGCGAAGAAAGTCTATGTTCCAATTAAGGCTCTTATCAACAAGACAACTACGTTGATGAGTTCTATGTGTTTGCAAACCTTGGAAAACAACACTCCAACCATAGGAGTGACCGATCCAAACTTTGGCACGGACTTGCTTACTGAACGTAAAGAAGTAATTACGGGTTTCTCAAAAAGTATATTGTCTGCTATGTGTGCAGAGGTCATCTTCCAAATTCCTGAAGAAACGATTCAAGAAGAATTGGAATATCATTTGGAAGGAATTCGCGATGAGGAAACCAAGCGTAGATTGTTGTCAAAGGGGTGGAACAAAAAAGTAAGTAAGGATTTTCTGAACACTGTGGATATTCTAGATTTCCCTGGTGCTCGTGCTGCTTTGGAAATCGATGAAAGTCAAGTAAAGGTAGAATTGAGCAAAAAGATGATGCTTCGTGGCAAGGTGCGCTATTTGTTTAATAAGTATAGCGATGAGCGTCTGATTAATGTTCTTATGCTTTGTCATGACTATATGCAGAATGGTCCTACGGTAATGCCAGGGTTGGTAGAGCAATGGTTGAAACTGAATGTGGGTGCAACCATAAAGGAAAGAACAGCTTATATCGATAAAAGCATAATTTCCCCATTGTTCCTTATTGCTACTAAGTTCAATGTAGATATGAGTCATGCTGTTCAATCTGGGGGAGATAGTCAGATGGATAAACGATGGGATGACCGTTATAAGGTGGTGCTGTATGACCAAATTCTGGAGGCTGCTAGTAGAAATTGGTTTAGTAAGTGGACAGAGCATGGTGGTTTTAAGAATGCATATCTGTTAAGAGATTATAAGTATTCTGGCATCAATGGAAATCGCTTGTTTGAGGGATTTGATACAAACGGGTGTGAGGTTTCTGAGATAGATGCACCTTTTCATGAGGAATTAAAGCGAAGTTTCATCGCCAATGCTCATGTCGGGGTATTTTTTGAAGATCCTGAGCTTGCTTGGAATGCTGCTGCAACCCAAAATAACGATGGTGCTACACGTATTATCGAGAATTTAGGAATCGTGGCTGTAAATGCTAAGGAAAGTCGGCTTTATAGAGCCCAAATGGAGGTGAAGAACTTGCATACTCAGGCTTTGCAGTTGATGCTTGAATACTATCATGATGAGAGTGACGACAACATCTTGCAAAAAGCAATCATGAGAGGTGGAGCTATCGTGGCAGAATTTGATGTTGTTTGTGGCAAGGATAATTATTTCTTTGGTCGAATGATACAAAACTTGCAAATTAGTGAGAACTATGTGTTTGACTTCTATTATAACCAACTGAACAATTCTAAATTGTCTGTGGAACGTGACATGAAGGAGTATGACCTTATTCTTTCTCGTTGTCATGGTAGATTGTCTGCTGATAATTCTTTTGAAGATAATTTGGAAATCTTGCGTCAAGAGTATCATTTCCCTTCAGTAGAGGGATGCCGTGACTTCTTTGAGAATATAAAAGGTATCTCTTTGGATAAGTTATTTGAATGTAACTTCAAACAAAAAAGTAATTCTGAACAATTGGCTGAAGGTATTGTCGCTAAATGGCTTGATGATATAAAGTCACAAAAGAATTTGAAGTTTTACGAGAGTGAGGGTGTCAATACTTTGACTGTACTTGACCTTGTGGAGAATATGGGAGCTGTTGCAGGGACTATCCAGTTGGTAAATGTGATAGCCAAACGCATAAGTCCTTTTGTGGATGCTATATCTGTTCCTCATCAAATTTTGGATATGATTGCTGATACGACAGCGGAAATCATCAATGAGTTTGTAGTAACCTTTGGTTATGCTTATTATTCTCCAGAGAAGATAGAGGATTTAAAACTTATCAATGAAAAACAGAACCTTCATATTGGTTTTGATTATGGCTTGACTGATAACGTGCCTATGTCAAACGAAGAGTTGTCTGATTTGTTTGATGATATAAGACCTACAGAAGAAAACACGATGCTGTCATCTCTTCCTTCTTATATCAAATATAATAAATGGATAGAGTTGTTGTTGATTTCCTTTATTGCTTCTTATGATGTTCCTAATTATGATGTGGAAGCCAACAAGCAGTTGGGACAACTTCTTGGACATTACCGTAAGTTAATTTAATTGGAGTGTATTTTGTTAGATAAATAATAAAAATAGATAAACTATTATGGAAAAATCAAAGTCTGATAATCTTTCTAAAGGCGATATTATTTCATTCATCGCTCTTCTATTATTGGGAGTAACTGTTTTCTTCGGCATGAATTTCAGCACATTGGGAGATAGAATCCAAAGTGTGGTTGTCTCTGTCGTATTGGTTACGTTGATGGTTGTATTTGTTTTTTTGGCAGCTTTTGCTAAAGCGCAGAATCGCAATCAAGCAATGTGGACGAAAGTAGAATATGCTATGCTTTTCTTGTATGTGCTAGCATTGATTCCTTGCTATTTGTATTCTTCTAAGTTTTATGATATTCAGTTTAACAAGACTAATATAATGAAGGAAGTACAAGCTAATATTGATGACATCAATAAGATGTTTGGTGATTATGACAAGAAATGCCAAACTCGCAGTTTCTCTTATAAGACAGCACTGCAAGCCATGTCTAGAGATGTTCAAGGAAGGCAGAAAGCTGCTGGTATTTTGGGCATTAGTGCCAGTCATGTAAATGCACAGGCAATAGATCAGGCGAGTGAGAGCTTTTTGAACCATTTTAGAGGAAATGACTATAGTCAATTGTTGAGCGAGAAAACAGCCTTGGAGAATAGTGTATTTAATAGTTTTAAAAATTGGAACATTCTTTTAGTCCCACAATATGCAGAAGAATTAGGTGCTGCTAAGGAGAAGTATGCTACAGGATTACAAGATATTTACGACAGGTATAAGGGTGATATAGATGGTGCGGAAATTCCGTCATTTAAAGCCTCTGATTATATGTCTAGTGAAAGTGTAGTAGAACATTTTACAGATAAGGGAAGTTTTTCTTTGTATGGTATTTTGGGTATCCTTGTATTGGGTGGTTTAGGACTCATTAAATATTTCTTGGGTGAGAAGCGAACCGTAATAGCATTTAAGCAGGGAGATTCATCGGTGATTATGGAAGATGGTGGCTTTTCTATTTAAATAAAACGTAAAATTATAACATATTATGCCAAGATTAACAGAACAACAAATCAATAATATATATTTAAGATGTAATTCGGTTCCTTTGGATCAATTGTTAGAGTTGTGCCTTGATCCAGAGTCGGGAGTTACGGTGGAAGGCTTACGAGCAGTAAAATTTGCAAAAATTGATTTATTGGAGAAGCAATATAATGCCCAAGCTGAGGATATTATTTGGGCAAAGTCGCAGAACTCAGTTGATGCTTTAACGGCATTCATCGAAAAATGTAAGCAAGGAGTGTTCTCTACTGCTCACCTTTCCCAAGCCAATGAAAAATTGCGTGAATTGGCAATAGCTGCTGAAGAAGATGATTGGCTGCAAGCAAAGAACTCTAATGATATTCATGTGTTGAACAACTTTATCAAGAAGTGTACGGATAAAATTTATTCGGATGTTCACCTCCATCAAGCTAAGGATGCGGTGGAATTCTTGGAGTGGCAAACTGCTAAAGACTCTCATAACCCTGTCATTCTAAATGGCTATATTCAGAAATGCAAGTTAGGTATCTATTCTAATGTGCATGTAGCTGAAGCTAATGAATTGTTGGAAAAGTGGGAAAATGGGACAATCCAAGAGGATTGGGATGCTCTCCTTGCTGTAAAAGATGTAACCGAGAGAAAAAGCAAACTGAATGAATTTGCTCAGAAATATGCTAACAATTTTTCAGCCACTGCTCAAAAGTTTTTAGCGGAGGCTGCAAAGCTTAATCAGCGTTGGCAAGATGAAGAACAAGCTCGTCGAGATTGGATTGATGCCAAGGATAGAAATACCATCTTGGACTATGTGAATTACATCAAGGTGCATCCTTATTCTGAATACAGAGAAGAAGCGGAGCAGAAAGTTAAGGATATGAAAGGAAATCTCTTGACGGATATGAAACGTTTCCCTTTCAAGTATACTCGAGACATAATGTATGCTTACATCAGTTCTAATGCGCTTACGATGGAGGATTTGGTGGATAACAGCGATGTCTTGACAGATAGAGGTTATAGCCATATCAAGAAGTATCCAAGGCTTCAAGATGAGCAAAGGGACTTGCCTGTTTCGAAATTAGAGAATCCTCATAGTGAGGAAGGTAATACCGATATCTACTTTTTTGGTGTTGGTGGTTCTGGTAAAACGTGTGTGTTGTCTGGATTGATGAGCTTGACAGGTCAACTTGGTTTTAGATTTGACCCGAAAGGTCCTGGCGGTGGTGGTAATTATGCTATGGAATTGCGTAATTATGCCAGAACAAGTATGTTGCCGCCAGCAACAGACCAACAGTATATCCAAGTAATTGATGGACAAATCAATGATGAGGATGGCAATATTCATAAGATTGCATTCATAGAGATGTCGGGTGAAAAAACAGCCGAATTTGCAGCAATGGATAATCAAGAGAGTTTTGATGACTTAGGACCAGGTGCGGCAGGTTTGCTATCTAATGACAATAATAAGGTCTTGTTTTTTGTTATTGACCCAACGAATGAAAAAGCAGTAGAGATGGGACAAGGTAGTCAACATTGGGTGATGCAGAGTGATATGCTTAATTGTGTCTCAGCACTTCTTTCTCGCAATCCTACTTTGATGAAAAAGGTGATTGCCATACATATTATTCTTACTAAGAGCGATACCTTAGGTGAATATGTAGATCAAAATGTGATAGAAGAACTTTTGAGTTCACAGGGGTATCAAGCTGTGTTGGCTGATATCAAGGCTATTTGTGAAAGATATGATATCAATAAGCAGACTGGATTCCATGTGGGGTTGTATCCATTCTGTATAGGCAAGTTTATGCCTGGTGAAGTATATACATTTGATGAAACGGATTCTCTGAAAATACTTCGTGTTATTCAGAAAAATACTGTTGTAGAGCGAAAAAAGGGGGGATTTTTTGATTCCTTAGCTAATTGGTTTAATAGTTAATAGGTAGTTACATGAACAATTTGGAATTAATTATATCAGGAAATCTTACAGGATTTTCTCGTTTTTATGCTTCTCCTGGAGCAAATAATCTATTTAAGGATACAAAGATAGATTTAGATTGTCGTAACTTTGTTACTTTTGTTGAAGAGAAAGACAAGGCTTATGCTATATCTTTTGCTCCACAAGTGATCACTTTAAGTTTGATTACTAGAATTTTGGATTCCTTTCATCGTCCAGGAATCTTGGTTGTGTCGCTTTTGTTACCTCGAAATACAAAGGTTGAATCTGTCAATAATCCTCAAGACGAAAAGGCGGTTTATCAATTGTTGAATGCCATTAATAATAAATTCTATGAAAAGAATTTTAAAGATGGCATGTTGAATCAGAACCCGATAGTTTTGATGCAGGACTATTATTCTGAAATTCTGGCAAACTATAGACTTGTGCAAGATAATCAGCGAGGTGTAAATGTATCGATAGACAATTCTGTGTTTAATAAGAATGTTGGATATGTAAAATCAGCCGAAAAGGATATTGTGTCGTATTTGAATACGCCATGTCGCAGAAACTACGAAGGTTATCAAAGTATATTCATATCTCCAAAGGCTCCACAAAACATTAACGAGCCAGTGGAAGAGCTAAAGCTTTATAACGTCTATGTGAACAATACGAAGCAAAGGCTGTCCAATGTCACAATTGATTCTGTGATACAGACAGTTTTCCCTGAGCGTGGTGAAATAGATGTTCCCGATAATGTAAAAAACATAACTTATCGTCAAGCTCTAGATGGTCAATGTACACCATATATCAATGTCAATATGGATGGTGATACAATTCATTTGGCTTATCGTTTCGAGAAAGAAAAGAAGCAAGTTACTTTCAAAATAATGAAAGGAAGTGATGAGGTAGATTTTTCACTCGTTACTCTTGTTATACAAAATGATGACGATACATATTATACGATTTCTAGCAATCCATATATTTTTATGGGCAAAGAAATCTATAAGGCAAAAACTCTAAAAAGTGGAGATGATAATTATAATTTCTCTCAACCTTTGGATTTGTCTAGAATTCCTGATGGTGGCACTATTCCTGTGAAAATATTACCAGCGGTTAGTCATCCATCTAATACTCGGGCAGTAAATTCTAAACCGGCCCCATTAGTTCCTCCTGTAGGAGGTCATGAGGAAACTCTTGCAACCAATGCTTATAGAAATATAAAGAATGAATCTCCTATTAGAAATAGTGGATTTCTCTCATTTTCTAAATCGAACAACGATAAGGGTAAGTCGAAATCAAACCATGAGATTCGTAAGGTAGTTATACCTCTTGTAGCTTTATGGTTGGTATTAGGAGGTATCTATGCTGCTTGGACATATTTTAGTAAGAACACAGAAACTAAAACTATGAACGTAGATACTGAAGACCTGATAGATGAGACTATAAGTTTCTATATAGCTGATACGAGTGGTTCGCAAGGAGAAGTAAGTGATAGCTTGAAAAAAGATTTGTATGATAAGCTGGATAAGAATCATCACATTACGTTTGAGCTATCAGTTTTGATAAATGGCCGCCAAGCGAAAGTAGAATTGCTTAAAAATGATACAGTCCATTATGATGTTAATGTGGGCGGTGTTCCTGATGACTTTTTGGATGTAAACCTGATTGTAAAATGGACAGGAGAAGGAAGGCAGGAATCAATATTGAAAATTCCAAAAACGTATAGCCTTTCTGAATTGAAAGAAGGAGGAGAAAAAATAGCTATACAACTTCCTGTTGCCTTTAGTGATTTGATGTTCTATAACGAACTTAAGAATTCTACATATAAGGAACAACGTACTTCTGATAGAATTGGGAGAATAAAGGATAAATCAGAAGTGTTGTATAATAAAATGATGGAAGAATATCAGAAGAAGAAACCAAAACCTGTTGTTGATGATAAAACAGAAATGGGTAAAAAGGTAGAGAACAAAAAAGGTTCAGAAAAAGATGCTTTAAATGATATAAACAGTAATAATTTTAATGATCCAGACAGCTATAAATGGTCTAATGACAACCATAAGTGTTGGGCAAAAATATGGAAAGATAATGGTCTTAGTGTAATAAAAGGGCGCGAATTTGGAACCTGGGGTTCCTTGGAAAGTCTTCTAAAAAGTAAAAATTTACTAAAAAAATAAAATGAAAATTGTAAAGTTATTATTGCTTGCCGTCGTCGTATTAGGAGGCATCGCAGGCATCGTTTATATTTCGGGAAATAATGACGAAACTGTTTCTGTTTCTAGTGTTAAATCAGTAATAGGTGAGAAATGGAAAAATAAGATAAATGACCTCTGTAAAGAGAACGCTTGGACAAGTACTGGCTATCAGACAATAGAGACAGGTATGCTGCTTGATTCCAACCAAAATAATTTGGATATGAGTGAACATGCTGCTTTGAAAAAATATTTGTTTGCAAAGTCTTGTGAAAGCATCAAGGATGGTACTGACAAACTTTTTCAGCAGAGCAATTATCCTAGTGGAAGACTTTCTTATTTTGAGAATGCAATTAGTTTTCTCAATTCACACAAGAACGATCCTAATAGCAACCTAGGTACTGCTTCTAGCTTGTTTGCTGCTTATCACCAAATAATGAAATCGTTTGGTGGTAATAATGTAACAGCTAGTTATTCTAGACCATTAAGAGCTTATTCTGGTAGTTCTGCCAGTGGACGAAAACAGAGAATTGTGAGTATGCCATATTACAAAACTCATTTTTCAAAGAATGCTTCGATTCGTTCTAAAGTCGAAAGAATGGGCAATGATTCACAACAATCTGAACAAGCCTATTATGCGAACTTGGAAAGATGTATCGAGGCTCATTATAGAAGTTCGGGGGATATTACGATTTTATTGGAAGACCAAATGAGATTTAATGAAATTTCTACGAACTTTTCTGCAAAGGAAAGATTGAGACAATTTATTGAAAGTAATTAAATGCTAAAGGTATGAAAAAAATAGTATTCTTTTTAGCCTTGTTTTCTTTCTCGATGGGGTGTTTTGCACAACAAGACTATGAAAAAGAAATTAATGAATTAAAATCTCGTTATAATAGTTTGGTTATCTTTTTGCAAAAACTAGAGAAAGAAAATAAAAGCAAGAAGGCAGAACTAGAAAATAAGAAAAATGAATGGGAGAGAGAATGTGAACTATGTATGAAATATGCAGAGTATCTGTCACCTGAAGATTCTGCTTCTTTGGTTGCCCAAATCAATCCTGTTATGGATGGAGATGAATTAAGAAATCGTTTAGATCCAATCAAAAATGAGCCAGAGCCAACAATAGAAATTAAACAAATTCCAGAAGAAGACCCTACTTCGACTATCATAGTAGAAGTAGGCGATATTAATCATTCAGAGGAAGAACTGGATATTGATGCCAAGGAGGGGGCAAATTCGGAGTCTAAAGTTCCTATTGATAAACCGCATTTGAAAGATAGTTCACATTCGTCAAAATCTAGCAGTAAAAATAATATAGGAGATATTACAGATGGAGGTAAAAATAAAGAATAATAAGTTTTGGGCTACTCTCGTATTTCTTATGGTTACAATGGGTGTACAAGCACAGATGACAAAAAGCCAATATAAGAATGAGAAGAAGTTGTTGGTAAAATTTATAGCAGAGAAGCAAAATGATAGTTTGGCTTGCGAGAATGAGAAAAAGCGATTGGATTCTCTGACCACAGAGCTGTCTCAACGTACTTTTCGATTGACTAACCCCAAATATGTTGAGGAAAAGTTTCTTTCTCATTATGCAGACTTAAATATCTTGATAGCAGATAGCGTAAATGTCCGTGATTTTTTTAAATGGTTGACAACGGAATCAAAATCAGACCATGTTGATGCTTATTTGAAAGTTCTCGATATGGCTGCAAGTTTAGATAATATTTACGATGGAACAGAAAACAAGAAGTATCGTGAAGATATAGCCTACATCAAGAATAAAAAATTGTTATATCCCAAGCATCATAAAGGTTTTGATATATTGGCAAGTAATGTAAAAGACTATAATTTTGTGATGTTTGAATTGTCTAGAGTCTTTGATATAGTTGATAAGAATGAAAAAAATCGGAAAAAATGTACTTATGCCAATTTGCATGACAGTGGAGAAACGAAGTTTATTGATAATATTCCTTATGCAAAAAGGCAATTGAAAGACTATATAAACGATTCTAAACAGAGAAAAGCAATAAGAGTTAAGTTGAAGGAAGCATGTCCTGAGGCTTTCTAGTATAATCGTTTTAATCTAAGGTTAATGAAACAGCTACTAAAAATAAATAATAGCGAGTTAAGTTTTCCATTGAGACTTAACTACAACAACGTGTATGCTCGCTTAAAAATGCTTTTAGGCGAAAAGGCATCCTTGTTTGCCGACTTAAATATTAGGTCGGCCTATACCTCTTGGTATGTTAATGATAATGAGGACTATCAGCGTCTTTCAGAAGCTCCCAAATCAGAGTCGCCTCAGTTGAAGGAAAAGTTGGGGCATGAAATGGCTGAGGCTCATAGTGTATTGATTACTTCCCAAGAACTAAAGAACTTTGTAGATGCCCTTCTTGATGTTCCTGATGAAAGTTTTATCTTTTATGCACGAACAGAGCGAGGAATAAAATTTGTATTGACAGCTTGGGGATGTACCTATACGCATCAGAATAATGCAGGAATCGGTTCTGGATTGATAAAGAGAATAGCAGGATCAAATGCGGCATCAGATATGCCTTTAAATCCAACTGTGGGACAAAAGGAGGTTAATAAGGATAAGCCAACAGATATTGACAATCCTGTGAATCCCCCAAAGGCAACAGGGATAGACGAACCTGAAGTTGTAAACAAAGCGAATGGTTTTGAAGAACCGAAGGTGTCTCCAACTTCTTTTGGGAATGATACCCCAAAGACTTCCGAGAAGCCAGCTAGTAAAAAAGAGCCAATAGAACCGGCTGACCCTGTATCTATAGAAGAACCTATTGCGCCTAAGAGTGCTAATAAATCTAAGGGTGTAAATACTGAGAGAAAGAAACAGAATGTTGTTCTTCGAGTCTTGACCAATAACAATAAAACTGTTGTTGGGGAAGAGGTCGTTGTTCGTAAGGGGATTGAAGAGCAAACTTATTACACCAATGAACAAGGTCTTATTTTGCTTGGTGAATTGCCAATAGGAGATGCTTTTGTAATATTTTTCCCGTCAGTTCCTGGTAATAAGGAACGTGCTTTTGAAGTAGAGCAAAATGTTGAGGTGTATGATGCCTACATCAAGAAAGTGGTAAAGTATTCTCCTATATTGTTTGTTGAAGACCAACAAGGAAATATTGTGCCTAATTATGACATAAAAGTTATAGTCAATGGGCAAGATTATGCTTTTAATAGCGGTGTTGATGGAACTATACAGCTTCCAACAATGAATGAAGGGCAGAAGTTTATAGCCATTGATATGGCTAATTATGCCAATACGGAAGAGTATCTTGTGACTTCAACAGATGCAAAGTCTCCTTATCATTTCCATATTAAGACCCAGGGGAAAAGAAAGGTCGCAATTAATGTTGTTGATAAAACAGACAAGGGTATAGCCAATGCAGATGTGGCATTGATGATAGAAGATACTCCATGTCAACAACGTACAAATGAAAATGGTAGGGCAGAGTTTCCTGCGAACTTATTTAAGGAAATAGACATACCTGTTGAAATCCAAGCACCTCATATCGGTTTGGTAAAATCCACATTGCATTATTCTCCGTCTATAACGGAATATACTATAGAGATTAGTTCTAAAAAACCAAGCTTTGATTGGAAGAAATTAGCTATCATACCTTTGATTTTACTTATGGGATGGGCAGGCTATATGGCTTATGATAAGTTTATAAGAAAAACTCCAACGATTGCAGAAATGGAAAGTGGAGTTGTTATGACCTTGTCTGCAACTTCATATTGGGTGGATTTGAATGTAGATGGAATACAAATTAATGGGAAACCGTTAGAAGCTTACTATTTTACTTTTGATCCAAATGAAGGTAAAATAGACAATGGAACTTTTGATCCAGACAAAAGAGTCTATGGTTTGAGTTGTGGTACAGGCTTTTTGATATCAAAGGATGGGTTGATTGCTACTAATCGTCATGTTGCAGACCCTATTCCACCTGAAGACGTGGTTAAATTGTTACGTAAAAAATTCCAAGAAGAAAAGGAGTCAAATCAAAAGACGTGTAATAATATTAATGATACGTTACAGGTTTATAGTGCCTTAGGTATTGTTGATTTATCATTGCAACAGAAATTGAAGTATTGTCAAGGTCAAGTAGATATCCTTGATAAAATTTTGAATACAGGTGATTTTAAGGTAAATGTTGACTGTCGTGTTTCTGTTGCATTTACAGGTACTCGTGTTCACACGGAAAAGGACTTTATTCCAGCCTCTTTAAGAGCGAGTGGTACTCCTGGTACTGTTACAGAGAATGATGTTGCACTTATCCAAATAAATAAGAAAAGTGATATACCTGAGAATGCCTATATTTTCCCTATACCAGAAAAAGATCCTATAGATGATAAAATTCCTGATGATTATGATGTGACAGTATTGGGGTATAATGCTGGTGTTACTTTGCAAGATATGAAATTGCAAGAAGGAATTAAACCACAAGCTCAGCATGGAAAAATAACAAATACGAGTGAAGAGTATCGAATTGGATATGATGTTCCAATTTTGGGAGGAAGTAGTGGCTCTCCAGTTTTGAATAAGCAGCACCAAGTTGTGGCTGTAAACAATTCAAGTTTTGGTAAACAGCAAGGTTTTAACTATGGTGTCCGCCTCAAATATCTAATCGAATTAATTAATAAAATTCAAAAAAATAAGAATTAGGCTTATGAAAAAGTTTCTATGTCTAGCAATAACTTGCTTTCTGTCTCTCTCTTGTTTCTCGCAAAATTACAACTCTGCGCAAGAGAATCTTCGTAGACAAATAAAGAGCTATTTGATGAATAAGGGATTTAACCCAGAAAACCAAAGTGATGGCTTGAAAATAAAGAGCGAAGGAGTTACTTATTATGTCGAAATTTCTACAGACGATATTTCGCCTATGTATATTCGTTTAGCTCGATATGTCAAGTATAGTGATGATTTGACGCATAAGAAATTATATACGAACATCAATCAATATAATGTTAAATATTGTGCAAAAGTTACGCCACTCAAGAACAGTATTTTGATTTCTGCGGAAATGTATCTAAATGAAGCGTCAGAATTCAATGTTGCTTTTGAGACTCTATTAGAGCAAGTAAAGAGTACTACTCAAACATTAAAGGATTAAAAGGATAAGAGTATGAAAAAAGTTTTGTTTGTAATATTGACACTCGTCTTTTTTGTGACAAGTGTAAATGCCAAGAATCTGACAAAGGGACAAATGGAATTGCGCCTGGATATTGTTAAGTCTTTGGTAACCAAGGGGCTCCAACCTAAAGTGGATACTGATGGAGATATTTGTTTTGTGAAGGATGGTGATAAGTTTTATGCCATTGTAAATGAAAACTGGACTTCTCCTTATATGGTTACTTTATATAAGGAATATGGTTATGATGAGGTTTATACAGAAAAGGCAATTAAAAACTGCATAGTGGAAGCAGGTCGTTTCAAGGCGGTTAAACTTTATGCTATGTCTAAAAGCTATGCCTATCGTATAGATGTTGTTTGCCAAAATGCCAAGGTCTTTACAAGCACTCTTGATGTCTTGATAGGTCAAATAAGTGGTGCTGAAAAAAGAGTAGAAAATATTCTTATGGCAATGCCCGATATAGACATCAACAATAAAGATGTTATCTATAATAAAGCTTTGGCATATTATGCCAATGGTGATACGGATAAATCGTTTATTTTATTTAAGATACTTGCAAACGAGGGATATGAGTCGGCTTATGGTTATATGGGATTATCCTATCAGTATGGATATGGTGTTGCAAAAGATGAGAATAGTATGATAGAGTATTATAATCTAGGTATTGAAGCTGGTTATCCAGTCTGCGCTTATCGTTTGGCTAGTTATTATTATGTGAAAGGTAAATATGAACAAGCCTTTGCTAATTTTATGAAATGTGCTTCTAATGAAAATAACTTGAAATCTGATGCTTGGTATTGGGTTGGTACTATGCAAGAAAAAGGTCAAGGGACAGATAAGGATGTAACAAAAGCTGTAGCTAGCTATAAAAAGTCTGTAAAATATGCAAATGAATTGGAATGCGATGCCAGATTAGCATTGATACGACTTGGCGAAACAGTAGAAGACAAGAGTGACTTTGTGGATGCTACAAAAACGATGTTAATGGGTATGAGTGTAAGTGACATGTATAAGACGGGTGAAGAATACGAGTATGGATTTAACAATCGGTACGTATCTTTGCCAAAAGCATATGCTTATTACAAGGCAGCAGCTGATAATGGATATTTGAAAGCTTTCACAAAAATGGGAGATATTTATATAAGTAAGTATTATCCGTTCAACAACAAAAGCCAGTCTGACAAATATTATTCCAAAGCTTTTAAGCAATACAAACAGAAAATTGATTCTGATGGAGATGCCTGTTATATGGTTGGTTATATGTATCAGTATGGTAATGGTGTGGAAAAAGATATTGAGCAAGCAAAATTCTATTATAAATCTGGTGCGTTGAAAGGAAGTGCCGATGCTTCCTGGCATTATGGCTTGGTTTGTAAGGATGATATGGAATATACCGATGCTTACAAATATTTTAAACAGGCTGCAGAAAAAGGTCAAGGAATGGCAATGTTTGAATTGGCTAAGTTGTATGAAGATGGACTTGGGGTGACTCAAAGTAAGAAGAGTGCCATCGAGTGGTATGAAAAATGCTCAAAAAGCCAGTACAAGGCACGTACTGATGCTTTGAAGGCTTTGAAACGTTTGAATGAAAATTAAATTAATTATGAGAATTCGTTTTATTATATGTGTCGTTGGTCTTTGCTTAGTGGGAAGTAATTGCTATTCACAAAGTAAATTAATGAATGCCGTTAAAAAAGCAAAGGTGGGAGTTGTTCATGCTCCTATTTCCAAAAAGCCAACCGTAAGTACTGGTCAAACGAAAAGAAAATCTACTTCTGTGAAAACTAAACCAGTCCATCGTTCAACTGTTTCGGCAGATCAGAAATTTGCTAAGACAGCATATATGGAAATCACAGGTATGGTCTTTGCTAATGCTGATAGACAATCACATATTATAGACGATTATGGTTCAGATTTATATGCCAAGGATATAAGTTACCTGCAACCAAAATTGTACTATCGTGGACTCTGTCAGAGTGAAAAAGATGTGACGTTAGATGTAAAGTTCTTTAAAGACGGGACGCTTATGACTGGTGCAGACTCTATTTCGGGCTATACATATTCTATGGATACAACAGTGAGTCCTGGGGATGGACAAGAACTAGAACTTTATGGATGGGGAAATCCAAAGTTTACAGCATATGATGCCGGTTATTACAAAGTTGAAGTCTGGTATGAGGGGAATATGTTGTATCAAAAAGGTATCTATGTAAAATCAGGTTCTTCACCTGTCATGCGAAATAATATAATGTCTATAAATAGTGTTGAATTTGCTAATATTGATAAGGATGATAAATTTCTTGCGAGATATGGCGAAACATTGTATGTAGATGATATGAGATATTTGATGCCAAGAATTAACTATGATGGATTGGTCGCAATAGAACAAAATGTTGAAATCTTGATACGTATTATAAAACCTGATGGTATTTTGTGTTGCGGTGAAAGTTCTCCGTTAGGTTTTACTTTAACAAGTACTGTAAAGATAAAGCCTGGAAAGAATCAAGTTTCACTTACTGGTTGGGGTAATTCTTCACAGAGTACTTATGAAGAAGGAGTTGGAATATTTCAGATATGGTTTGGTGAAAATAAAATTTACCAAGGTAACTATGAAATCAAAAAGAAAAAGGGAATAACTTCTTTCTTGACTGTAGATAGCAAGACCGAATTGTCAACGACATTTGGTGTTGGAGGAGGTACAGAAACTTTTTATGTTAAGACAGATGGAGACTCTTGGGTTACATGGGGAGTACCAACATGGTGTAAGGTTAAAAACAAAAAAGAAAATAGTTTTGAATTGGAATGCGCTAAGAATACGACGGGAAACACTCGTAGTGATTATCTAAAGGTGAAATCTGGTTCTAAAGAAGTTATAATTACGGTTAGACAAAATTAAAAGAATGGCTTATGAGAAAAGTGTTTTTATTTCTAATTCTTGTAGCTATAGCATTAACTGGTTATAGTCAGAAGAAGTATGAGAATAATTATGTTTCTGTAGTAGTTCCACACGGCTGGGTTGTGCAAAATGACGGCGTCAATGGAATAGGAGCTGAACTCATGTATTTTTATAATGATGAATATGATGCCAACATTTATAACTTAGGCATGATAATTGGATTTAATCAATTTCAGAAACCAGAATTTATGTTGGAGACTCAAATGGAATTGAAGGCAAATCTATTGTTTAAGAATGCAGATTTTGATAAGATTTATAATACTACTTTTATGGGTAAATCTGTCAAGGCCGTTGATTTTAAAACACAACTATTTGATGAAACCTTTAAGGGAACTGCTTATGCGTTTAATGAAGGTGGATGTTCTGTTTTAGCGATTGGTAGTTATAAGGTTGGAACCAAGTCTGACTTGCCTAAGATTTGGAGAACTGTGAAATGGAAAAATATCCGAAAGAAATCTAATGTGTATGCTAGCTTTCGAGAAGAGATTGAAGCTTTTTGTGATGCAACAAATAAGCGCTTGAAGCAAACTCCTATTGTTTCAGATGGTGAACAGTTTGTCTCTATATATTTAGAACCTGATGCCAATATCATAACTAATACATATAAGTTTATTGATATGGAGAAAAGTTCTTTTGATGAAGAGAAAATAGAGCAAATTAAGCAAAATTTACGTCCTATATTATTAGATATACTGAAAGCTACAGCTAAAAATGCAGAAATAGCAGCAAGGGAAATGAAGGAAGGATATATTTTTAAATATACTTACATTGATAAAAATGACGAGTTCCTTTTTTCTGTAAAGCTTACTCCAGATGATTATCAGTAAAGAGAAAGCTGTGAAGGGTGCAAAATCTAAGAAGATTATAATTTCCTTCCTGGTTTTGGTAGCTGTCATAGGCATAGTTTTATTTTGTAGTTTACCATTAAAGAATTTAGAGAGGAATGAAATTAATAACGATGATATTGCGTATATTATTCCGCATGTGTCAGAGAAAAGATTAGATCAGACTACGGTGACAATAGAAGAGGTAGTTTCTTTTGAAAAATCATATAATAGTCAATACGAAATCGACAAGCGGGATGTAAAAATCGTAAAACGAATATTTGCGCTAAAACATCTTCTTTTAGAGGGATTGATGCCTGAAGTCCATCGAGCAGAGGATTTGAAAAAAATCATATTAATACACTCTGGTGAGTTCTCAAACGAGCAACAGAAACTTTTAGATTGGTTTTTATTTTTGAGTCAATCTCAACAAGAATATTGGAATATATGTAGCCATGTAAATACATTACAACAATTTAGAGACAAGTTGGATGGTACAATTCAAATCTATAACTAAAAGGATAAAAAAAAGAACATTGACCATAGGTTTACTTGCTTTTCTTGGAGGCTTTCTTATGGCACATTTATTGCCGATGTTTCAAGATGGATTGTTATCTTTTGATATAAATATAGAAGACAGACCTAGTTCTGGTTATGAATCTTGGTTTTCAAGTGAAGGTGTTATGTTTGCAGGCAAATGGATGAATGGAGATTTAAAAAAAGGAATCATGATAACAGACAAGGGTGTTTATGAAGGTGGATTTCAAGACTTGTTGCCTCATGGATATGGAGTAATGTATTACAATAACGGCAATATTTATCAAGGAAATTGGAAACATGGCAAGAAAAATGGTATAGGTTTAAAAATCAATAATAATGATACTTTGTACTTTGGTGAATGGAAAAGGGATGATTTGGTAAGGTGGCAATCAAAAAACAGCAAAAGAAAAAAAACTGTTTATGGTATAGATTTGTCTAAGTACCAGCCGAGTAGTTCTTTGGAGTGGAATAACTTTTCTTTGCACTCTGATGAAAAAGGTAGGATTTTTCCAAATTCTAATATCGGTGATAATTATTGCCTGCAACCTGTTTCTTTTGTCTTTATAAAAGCAACACAAGGTTCTGCTAAAGATCCTTGTTATGAGAATCACCTAAGGATGGCTAGAGAATATAAAAAAATAATAGGTGCGTACCATTTCTTTACGATTTCAGTTGACATAAACAAACAAGTTCTAAATTTTATAAATACAGTAAAATGGCAGAAAGGTGATTTGCCTCCTGTCCTTGATTTGGAAAGTGAATATTCCAATCATCAAGCATATATTCAAAAACTTAAACAATATGGAATCAAACGTATGCAAAATGAAGCTTTGAAATGGCTAGAGATAATAGAGAGATATTACGGAGTTAGACCTATTGTTTATACTTCTGAAGTTTGGAAAAACAATTATCTAAAAGATGATAGATTTTCCAAGTATGATTTTTGGATTGCTCGTTATAATCAAGTGGGTCCTTTTATGTCAAGATGGAAGTTTTGGCAAAGTACAAGTACAGGAAAACTTAATGGATACAATCGGCATATAGATGTAGATGTTTTCAATGGAAGTTACTATGACTTTTTAAATTATCGAAACACAATAGTAAATTTATGACAAACTATAATTTGCAGAGATTTTTAGATGCTCAAGAATCCAGTGGATTTGGAAGTTATAAGCAAGCTGTAAATGAGATACAAAAGGGTAAAAAACTATCTCATTGGATTTGGTATGTTTTCCCGACATTGCGACAGAATGGCCAAGATAGTATCAATGAGAAGAAATACGGACTCGTAAATTTTGAGGAAGCTAAAGCTTATTATGGGCATTCGAAATTGAGAGAACGATTGGAAAATGTCAGTGATTTATTGCTCCAAAGTGAAATGAAAAGCATTGGAGAGATTTTTGGTGTTACAGATTCTACTCGTGTTAAGTCATGTATGACTTTGTTTTGTATTGTTAGCAAGAATACTTTGTTTTTAAATGTTTTAAAGAAATATTTTCATGCAAGACCTTGTCAGCAAACATTATTTGCTTTGAATATGTCGGCACAGGATTGGCAAGTAATAGCTTCTCAAAGTATTCAAAAACAAGAAATTTCGGAAAGGTCTTATAGGCAAAGTTCAAAAGAAGTAAAGGCAAGTAAAAAACATCATCTTAATTATGCAAAAGTATTTGTTGGCTTATTCGTGTTTTTAATTTTGCTTGCAAGTGGCTATTGGGGCTTGCAATTCATAAAACAAAATTTAGAACAGAATCCTATTATGGAAAATATAGAAAAATCAAATATTCCAGTTTCTTTGATTTTAACAACAGCTGATGATGTGCCTTTGACAACTACAGATTTGAAAAGGTTTTCTATTCGCCTAGAAACAGTAAAAGGTCAAGCTTCGCTTAAACTTGATACTGTAGGTAATAAGCCAATAGAGGTTTGGACAAGTGACAATATTGAGGATTTGCAAGTTATTGTGAAAGTGGAAGGCTGTACGGTGGGAAACAAAACTATTAAGCAAAACGGTAAAACAATGATAAGCGATGATGTCAAGGTGTTTGCTAAATTGCAAGTTTATTATTCCGATTTGTGTATCTTTGAGGAGTTGGCGTGGTATTCTTCTGTTAAAAGAAAAATTGCTGAGCAGAAATATCCTAGGTATATAGAACGAATAAATAAAGTCCATAATAAATCATTTAAAAACTTTTTACTAGCGAAGTTGAAAGTTATAGGAAAGGACTGATTTTTACAAGAAATTATTAACTAAAAATATAAAAAAAATGGAGAATTTAAAGGAAAGACACGGATGTGTTAGTGCATGGCTATGGATGGTCATTGTTGTCAATCTATGCTTTTGTGTGTATTATTTTATGACCATGTTGGATTCTGAAAGTTCCCAAAGCCTAGGCTATGGATTTCTTTCATCTCTTTCTGTTTTCTTGATATTGGGTGCCATACTTTTAATGAGATGGAGCAGGTGTGGATTTTATTTAATGGTTGGTACTTCGCTATTGACTCTTATTGTAAATCATTTCTTGTTAGAGATAGAAGTGGGTTATAGCATTCCTGGAATTTTAGGAATACTATTTTGGTGGGTGATTTTGCAGATAAGAAAAAATGGTGTGTCTGCATGGAAACTGATGGATACAACTTGGGACTACAAGCATTGCCGTCATCTTTATCAAGTCTTTTTGGCTATTGTATTATTGATAGTTTTTGTTTCTGTGTTTCATTCGTTTAATGAAGGGTCAGTAGTAGATAATCAACCTAAATCACATGCTTCTATTGGTAGTGCATCTAAAGAAATATCAGAAGAAAGCGAGAACAATATAGAATGGAACCAATTCTTAGCAGATGATAAGTCTTGCAAGATAGAAGCTCCTGCGGATTTTCGTAAGGCAAAATTGAATGAAAACCAGTTGTTTGCACTTATTTGTACGGATTATGATCCTGCGTTTGTTGCCTTTTCCGAGTCTTTAAAGAATGCAACAGCTGTTGGTGTCTATACAAGTAAACAGTATGCGCAAGTAGTTGTAAAAAACAATTGTAACGCTCCAGGCGCCGAGAAATATAAGAAAATAGCGGAGAGGCAATTATCTAATGGTGGTTATGTTATTTGTTATGACCTAACAATTGATGGAACTGCTTTTAGGTATAATTTAGTAGCGATAAAGTCTAAAACTGCTTTTTACTATGGACTTATTTATTGCCTTGAGGAATATGCAGGAAAAGTAGAGCCTATAATGTCGCATATGGTAAATAGTTTTCAGACTATGAAATGATATTATCAGAATTGGTAATATTTTGAATAACATTTTTTTGTTCACTTTACAAAGTTTCTCGTTTAAAGTTTAACTATCATTGTTCCTTTTTCTGCTGGAAACTTTTGTCATACTTGTGATAATAAAGAAATGTATCAACCTGGTTTATATATATCCTTAGCAACTATGGAAAGCAATTTTCAGAGGCCTTCATTAGTTTGAACAATAATGCCATCAAGTTTGTTCTTTATTGTTTTGGGGATAGAATTAAAATATTTATATGAGTAAGAAATGTTATGTTGTGGGTGTGTGCGTGTTTTGCCTTATCATATTCAGCTATTTGATATGTTTGGGTTGTGCTGGCTGTATCACACTTCCAGTAATTACGATTGAATGGAAAAAAATAAAAGATGCCTCGGATTGTTGTTGTGGTGATGGAAATGGAAACCTTTGGGCAGCAATTTCTTGCATAGCATCTTTGGTTATGGGATTGTTGGCTTTTCTTGCATGGCGGCAGTCAATAAAAGCCAGATTATACACTTCTTTTGAGAATCTTTATGCAAGTTTGTTGGCACAACAGCGTAATCTTTTTGAAAACTCTTGTATAAGTCAAACTCTGTTAAAGCCGAACCCAACATTGACTACTCTGATAAATAGAACTAGCTTTCATTTCAACATTGAAGATGATCAACCGGTAACGACGAACTTTTGTCGTTGTTATAGTAATATAGCAAAAGCATGTAGTGGACAAACTTTTGATTTCCCGACCATATCACAAATATGGAATGATTTTGTTTCTCAACTCGTTTACCGGGCAAATTTCCTAAGTTGCTTTAAATTCTTATATAATATTATAGATACGATAGAAGCCTCAGAATTAAGTGATAAAGATAAAGCACTGTATATGGAACGAACACAGGCTTTGTTAAATCAAGACGAATTATTATGTTATTATATTAATTTGATAGTCAGTTCTGGTGGATATGAACAGAGACATCTTGCTACTTTGCGGAAATATAATTTCTTTAAGGATTTGGTAAATTCAGATTTGTATAAGGATATTCTGCATAGCAGTATAGCATCTTCTTTAAAACAAATGATGAGTAGTGATTCTTAGCAATATATATACTTAATGAACTAATTTAAAATGACATCGTAACGTATCTTGAGATAAACATTCAACTATCTTAAGATTCTTTGTCCAAGCAAAATTTGTTTTTTTAGATAGTAACGTATATATACTTATGGACACCGAATGAGAAAAAAAATCATCACATACTTTCTCCTTTTGCTCTCTTTGTCTGTTACCGCACAGACAAAGAGAGCTTTGGTTATAGGGTTAGGAGAACAGCAGGATAAGGCTTGGAATAAAATCAATGGTGACAAGGATGTGCCGCTTGTGCAAGGAATGTTGAAAAGTGCAGGATTCAAGTCGGTAACGACATTGATGAATCGACAGGCAACAAAGACTGGTATCATTGGGGCATTCCGGAAAATGACAGCATCTTGTAAGCAAGGAGATGTGGTGTATATCCATTACTCTGGACATGGACAGCAGATGACGGATGTGCATAACGACGAGAAGGATGGACTGGATGAATGCTGGATTCCGTATGATGCCTACAGAAAGGCTAGCAAAACATATCATGGCGAGAAGCATCTGACGGACGATGAACTGAATGTTTACCTCAATGCCATCCGTAATAAGATAGGTGCAAAAGGTAAACTGCTTGTGGTGATAGATGCTTGCCATAGCGGTGATGGCACTCGTGGCGATGATGACGAGGTGGTGCGTGGTGTGGAAGATACATTGGTAGTAGATAGCCTGAATGCTCGTGGTTTATATGAGGCTTTTGAAATGGTAAAATCGCTCTTCATGGGTGACAATGATAAGGAAAAGATCATTAACCATAAAGCTAAGCCTTTGGCTGAACGCTGGATTACCATCAGTGCATGCAGAAGCGACCAAGTAAACTTCGAAATGAAGAAACCTGCCGTTGGCAAATTGACATACGCCTTGTGGTCTGAACTGAAGAAGAGTGAGAAGATAAGCAATGAAGTGTTTATGAGACGAATCAGAAAGTTCGTCAACCGCAATACCAGTAGCAGACCACAACAACCAGAAATGACAGGTGAGGACATCAATAAATATAACATAACAGACATACTGAGTAGATAAAATGGCAAAGACAATACAAATGCGTACACCACAACAAGAGAAAGAAGCCCGACTTGTTGCTGGAATGTACGATAAGAATAGAAAAATACAGTCGGAACTGTATGCTTATTGCTCGAAGTACTTTTGGGCAAACTATCGTGGCGTGTTCTTCGCTGACGAGGAATCAGCCACGGAAATTTTCCAAAACACATTCATTGCGATGTGGGAAAATATAGAGCGCAGGAAGATTTACGTGAGCGACGGCAGAGTGATGGGCAAGAACAATGAACCTTTGAGCGGCAGCATCCTTACCTATTTTATGGGGATTGCCCGTATCAAGTATTTGGAATGGGTAAGAGAACATCCTGCCTATGCAGACCCAGAAACAGAAATGGGACGAAAGATAAAGGAAGAAGGATTTGATGCCCAGCAATACATCAATATGCTGTATGATTCGGAGGACAACAAGATGCTTGACATCATTGCTGATGTCATATCACATATGTCGGAGCGGTGCTGTGAGATATTGAGCAAGTTCTACTATGAGGAGAAGGACTTGGACACAATCCTGCTAGAAATACCGACAATCGACTCAAAGAACGCTCTCAAAACGAAGAAGCATAAGTGCATGGAGTCATTGCGTACTTCGGCACGAAACATTTATCACAACTATTTGAACTCATAAAATGGCAGATGGATATGGACAATATTAATTTTCAAGACAGAATAGACGAATACTTGCTTCATGGTGAAACCATGTCGGAGGAAGACAAGGCACAATTTCTGAAAGAGATAGAAGAGGATGAAGAGAAACGAGAACTGTATGAGTTTACGAAGAATGTTAAACAGGCAATGATAAGTCGTGGAGAGAAGTTGAAAGCCATGACAGAGTTTCAAAAGGAAATAAAACATAGTCGCAGAAAGTCTTGGCTTTGGATTTCAAGTATAGCAGCAATCTTGGTTGTCGGCTTCTTTGCCATCAATCCGCTGTTTGTAGAAAACTCCCCTACGGACAATGTACGTGGCGATGAAAACGATGTATTTGATATGACGGCGCCAACAGACAGTATTAGCAATGACTCTATATCAACAGATA